>Ga0153982_1000039_pt1 | contig 60972 bp, 60 predicted proteins | sample TSGA066MetaG_FD_104743 | JGI IMG/M metagenome (GOLD analysis project Ga0153982, IMG submission 104743) | Attine ant fungus gardens microbial communities from Georgia, USA - TSGA066 MetaG | ecosystem: Host-associated > Fungi > Mycelium > Unclassified | place: USA: Georgia, Alexander Wildlife...
GTGTCGGGTCGTTTTCGACTCTCCGGCGAAATTGCGGCTTTCGTCAGGATATTGATACCTGGTGCGAAAATACCCGGAGCCTGTCTCCGGTTTTACTTGTCGGGCGGTCATGCTGTTTGTTATCAGAGGGTTTCTGACTGGTTAACTGACGGGTTTTGAAGAGGGAGACAGTCCATGCCACCAGTATTTATAACATTACCGGTAAACGAACAGGGGAATGTACTTCCCATTTCGTCAAATGATTTGGGAGGTATAAGGGGGGCAGCCCGTCATGGTCATGACGCTGTTGATGTGCAGATAGGAAATGGCCTTTACAGGGTAAGATACCTGCCTCGTCTGGATATTTTCGCTGTTAATCCCAATACAGGTGTCAACCCGCAATATTCTGTTAGAGAGCACCTTGCAATAATGGGTAACAGTACCAGCCTTGAAGAACATCTCAACCAGGGGAGAACATTTTTATCTGTCCTCGAAGCTGCTCAGTCACTAAGCTCATCGCGTATATCAACTAAAATTGACTCCTGTAGCTTCAGTGTGGAGCGGGAAAATTTCTCACTGGCGGCAGAAAATCTCACTTGCCCGATAACGTTGAGTATTCCTGATAAGGGCGTGTTTGCCAGAACGTCATTGCAGTCTGGCGTTTGTTGCTTATATGACTCAACGGCACTGAAAGAGCTGGTGTCCCGGTGTCTGCCTCACCCGATTAGCAGGGAAACCATAACAGGTGCGCATATCGTTCAGAAAGAAGAGTGTCATTTTGATCAGGAAAAATTAACTTTTGTTCACACTATTTTAAATAGTATTGGGTAGAATAGTGTTTTTAATATTTATTAGAAAGCAAAATGGAGCAATAGATTAATTTATAGCTCCATCTTTGTTAAGAATAGTTTTTAGACAAAATATTGTCTGTCACGGATCCATATTTCAATATCAATAGTGTCTGGGTTGTGATTTCTTATTGTTGAATTATCAACTCGTAAGTCTGATTTATCTGTTTCGTCTAAAATTTCCTCTCCGAGTACAGGTTTCCAGAAATGCATCGGGTGGTGTAAACCATAATTTCGGGGGCTACATGCAAGAATATCTTCTTCTTTTGTTCCTGCTTTTCTTAAAATAGTGGCCGCTCCTGTGGAACAGTTACCTTGGAGAGGGGTAAATGGTGGAAGCATTTTATACGTGGGGGTTTTATTTTGAATCTGGTTGAGTATATCGGGCGGCACAAACCCTTTATTGGGTTCTGAACAAGGCAAAAGAGTTCCATTGCGCTCATACAATTCATCCATATAAAGCCTTTGAAGAAGGAGAGCCTGTTTTGCTTCTATTAACGCTATGGGGTCAGTATTGGGAAGGTACCGGAGTGTCAACTTGCTGGTTTTTATCGGTTCGCCAGAAAGCATATGTGAATATAATTCAGATTTAGATTTTACGTTTACTTTTTCAATTTCACTAAGATCAACATTTTCAAACATTCTGACATCACGCTCACCTAAATTAGGTTTAGTGCTTTCTTTTCCATTGTTTTCATATATCCACATTTCTTTATGTTCCGAAGGTATAAGAAATGTCAGTGCCTTTACCTCTTCCATTAATTTATTCAGTGAAATGTTTGGCTCTTGTTTATATCTGATATTGGTATAAGCTTTGTGAAAGCCTTCAATACAAGAAAAATTTCTGCCTAGTAATGATTCCACAGCGGCTCTGGTATTGTTACTAAAATTATGGTGCCTATGGTTATTGTTTGTTTTTTGAATGAAACCATCATCTATAATCACACGCGATCTTTTATCATCGCTATTAATTGCATAGTATTGGGCACCGCTATTAGAACCCTTACCGGGATCTCCAACCATAACAAAAGAGTGACTACGAGTATGCCTGCCATTTAATAACAGTAGAGGGATTTTTGCCGTGACAAGCCATACCGGAGGTGTACGAAGTAAAGGCGGATTTTCCATGTGAGTAACTCGTCTTGATATCGACGGGGATATGGTTGTTTCCCGGGAGAGCTCCCTGTTTTCTTGAAGAACATTAAAACAAGAAGAAAAAAAAGATGTCACATTAAGCATATTAATCTCAATTTTATTTTAATAAAGTAATATTCATTAAATGATATGTAAGGCTTAGAGTAGTTTATAAAGTATTTTTATTATTAACTTGACTGTTTCTATAATTAATAGAATATACCTCATGTTTGGTTGCATTTATTATTAATAATGCACATTATGAAAGAGAGTAGAAACGCCGGATAATGTGTAGGTAAAAAAACTGTTCGGCGATACAAAGTGCTGAAAAGGAAAAAAAATGGGGCTGCGATAAGTCGCCGCAATGCTTGCATAACACCAATTTTTTATCGTTATTTAAGGAATTTACGGGCAGTATTTTCCGCAAATAACACTAAAAAAGTGGGCTGAGAGCAGCCCTAAAGGAAGCAGTATAACCCAACTGGAACGATAGCCTGTTACCACTGTAAGGCCAGTACTTTATGTCATATTAATAATTTATGATTATTGACTTAAATCAAATTAATATTTTATTTAGAAGTGGACGGATGAGGAGCAAAAATCCTAGACTGGTTTTGCTGTACAGATACCAAGGGAAACCGGGGCTAATATTTAACTGTCGTGCCCATGCAAAAATTTATGAATGATCAAAAGCATTACGCCAATCAGTGCAATCATGATGGCAATCCCTGAAAGAAAAATCACATTCATGCTCATGCCCGCCTCCTTAAAAGAGTGATGAGCGCTATATTGCAAGGAGAGTAGTTACCTTATCTTTCCCGGTTTTTAGTGAAGGTGTGACGCCCAACAACGTGAGTTAAACTCTGGAACACGTTGGGTCGTGTATTTGGGCGTCACAGTACACTTATGACAGAATCGGGAAAGGACCGCAAACATAAAGTACGATAAGAATCATTCGCTTCGGGATAAAGTACCAAGTGAGCCTAAAACTGGCTCTCCGACATTGTTGAGAACAATAACAAACGTCCTGACCAGCAATACCACAATACAGACAATCTGCATCGCAATCATTACACTTCTGAAAATCATGAACGGTAAGATTTCAGCCTGATAGCCTGATTTCTTAAAAAACGGAGTCTTCTTTAACATAATAGGTCTGTTAGCAAAAAAATAGGGGCTGATCGCAAAACCCCTTAACATTAGATATCAGTTTGAGTCATTTTTATGTAGTTGCGGACCCTCGCGTTCACACTTAAAGTCAGTTTCTTATGTCACAGGTAGCAGGGTTAGAGTATTGATTCAGATCATATGTTAGCGAGCTAACTAAAGGTATCAATGCGGGGTGTGGCGTCCGATGAACCTGTAGGAACCCACAACCAATAAAGAAAGGAAAACACCAGGCACCACCGGGATTTTATGAAGCATTCAGTGGCGGGAAGTCAATAAAAAGGGCAGATATAGTGCTGGTGGGGCATAGGCGATTGCGGAAGCGAGCTACACATGAGATTGGGAGGCGCGGAGTTTGCGGCGTTCTTACAGTGTAGTTAAGTAAGGAAACCGCGACGGGGGAGAAATCAATATCTCCCGTCATTCGGTTGTTTAAGTTGGCAGTCATAAGGCACCCTTTTGTAGGTATGAATACGTTAAAAGAGCAAAGCCCGCAGTAGTAAAAACTGCGGGCTTTTTTTTATGGTCAATAAATGGATCTTAAAAATATTTAATGCAAGAAAATCAATTGGTTATATTTTATATAAAAAGCCGGCAGGATTATGTGGCGTTTATGGGGGGGGGGGGGGGGGGCTTAAGCCGCTTTTTTGGAGGGGGTGGTGAACTTTGAATAGGAAACCCAGGGATTAAACCAGGGGTTTGAGTGGGTGGGGTGTGGGGTGGGGGGGGGGGGGGGGGTGGGGGGGGGCTTAAGCCGCTTGTTTGAAGATGGTAGTTGAACTTGAATATGAAACCCATGGCATTAACCATGGGTTTGAATTGATGGGCAATATGTGGACGTGCTACTGAATAAATCCTTTACATTCAGTTCTTTACATGAATTAAAATGCGACCAATAACTGACATTGCGGTGTTTCTCCAGGTGTGGCCCATCCGGGGCCAGTGTTAGTGCACAGTTATTAACTGTGTCGAGTCTGTTTTGGCTGCTATCCATAAGTATAGATAGCTGGCAAAGCAGGCTATTAAAAAGGCCCCACTTACGTGGAGCCTTTATTGTACGCTTTTTAAAGTACGATTTCAGTCAAAACCAATTACATGGTCTGAGTGAAGGTACGAGTAATAACGTCCTGCTGCTGTTCTTTAGTCAGGGAGTTAAAACGTACTGCGTAGCCAGATACACGGATGGTCAGCTGCGGATATTTTTCCGGATGTTCCATCGCATCCAGCAGCATTTCACGGTTCATGACGTTCACGTTCAGGTGCTGACCACCTTCGATGGACGCTTCGTGGTGGAAGTAACCATCCATCAGACCAGCCAGGTTGGTCTTACGAACTTCGTCGTCTTTACCCAGTGCGTTCGGAACGATAGAGAAGGTGTAAGAGATACCATCTTTAGCGTAAGCAAACGGCAGTTTAGCAACGGAGGTCAGAGAGGCAACAGCACCTTTCTGGTCACGACCGTGCATTGGGTTCGCACCCGGTCCGAACGGCGCGCCAGCACGACGACCATCTGGGGTGTTACCGGTTTTCTTACCATAAACCACGTTAGAGGTGATGGTCAGAACAGACTGCGTCGGGATAGCGTTACGATAAGTAGTCAGTTTCTGAATTTTCTTCATGAAACGTTCTACCAGGTCAACCGCCATGTCATCAACGCGAGAGTCGTTGTTACCAAATTGCGGGTATTCGCCTTCGATTTCGAAGTCGATAGCCAGACCGTCTTCGTCACGAATCGGTTTAACTTTCGCATATTTGATTGCAGACAGGGAGTCAGCAGCAACGGACAGACCAGCGATACCACACGCCATGGTGCGGATAACGTCACGGTCGTGCAGTGCCATCAGAGAGGCTTCGTAGCTGTACTTGTCGTGCATGTAGTGGATAACGTTCAGTGCAGTGACGTACTGTTTAGCCAGCCAGTCCATGAAGTGATCCATGCGGTCCATGACTTCGTCGAAGTTCAGAACGTCGCCTTTGATCGGTTCAGATTTAGGACCAACCTGCATTTTCAGTTTTTCATCAACGCCGCCGTTGATTGCGTACAGCATGGTTTTCGCCAGGTTTGCACGCGCACCGAAGAACTGCATTTGCTTACCAACAACCATCGGGCTTACGCAGCAAGCGATAGCGTAGTCGTCGTTGTTGAAGTCCGGACGCATCAGGTCATCGTTCTCGTACTGCAGAGAAGAGGTGTCGATGGACACTTTAGCGGCGAATTTCTTGAAGTTCAGAGGCAGTTTTTCAGACCACAGAACGGTGATGTTCGGCTCCGGAGAAGGACCCATGGTGTACAGGGTGTTCAGGAAGCGGAAGCTGTTTTTGGTAACCAGAGTACGGCCATCAACGCCCATACCACCGATAGATTCAGTTGCCCAAATCGGATCACCGGAGAACAGTTCATCATATTCAGGGGTACGCAGGAAACGAACCATACGCAGTTTCATGACCAGGTGGTCAATCATTTCCTGAGCGTCTTGCTCGGTGATTTTGCCTGCTTTGATATCACGTTCGATGTAGGCATCCAGGAAGGTGGATACGCGACCGAAGGACATTGCTGCGCCGTTCTGAGATTTAACCGCGGCCAGGTAGCCGAAGTAAGTCCACTGGATAGCTTCCTGAGCGTTGGTTGCCGGACCAGAGATATCGCAGCCATATTTAGCAGCCATTTCTTTGATCTGACCCAGAGCGCGGTGCTGTTCAGCAATTTCTTCACGCAGACGGATAGTGGCTTCCAGGTTTACGCCGTTTTCCAGATCGGACTGCAGAGAGACGAACTGAGCGTATTTGTCTTTCATCAGGTAGTCGATACCGTACAGCGCAACGCGACGGTAGTCACCGATGATACGGCCACGGCCATAGGCATCTGGCAGACCAGTCAGAACACCGGATTTACGGCAGTTCAGAATGTCTTTGGTGTAAACATCGAATACGCCCTGGTTGTGGGTTTTGCGGTATTCGGTGAAGATTTTTTTCAGCATCGGGTCCAGTTCGCGATTGTACGCTTTGCAGGAACCTTCAACCATTTTGATGCCGCCAAACGGAATGATCGCACGTTTCAGCGGAGCTTCAGTCTGCAGACCAACAATTTTCTCGAGCGCTTTGTTGATGTAGCCAGCGTCGTGAGAAGTGATGGTAGAAGCAACGGAGGTGTCAAAGTCAACAGGCGCGTGAGTGCGGTTTTCCTGTTTAACGCCTTCCATCACGCTGTCCCACAGTGCAGTGGTCGCATCAGTTGCGCCAGCCAGGAAGGACTCGTCACCCTCATACGGAGTGTAGTTTTTCTGAATGAAGTCACGGACGTTTACTTCATTCTGCCAATCACCTTTGGTAAAACCTTCCCAGGCTGTGGCTAACTTTTCATTAAGCTCGGACATGTAACACCTACCTTCTTAAGTGGATTTTTTATTTACTGCGTGTAATGGGCATCATCAGATTAATGATGATCGTTACCACGCAGATAAATGACCCAGTATGTCAACCCGACCAACAAACCGCCGCCGATAATATTGCCGATCGTAACCGGAATCAGGTTATCGGTGATGAAGTTCATCACGGTCAGGTGAGAAAAATTCTCCGGAGAAGACCCAACAGCGGTCCAGAATTCCGGGGTGGCGAAATCGCGTATTACAATACCCATAGGAATCATAAACATGTTTGCGATACTGTGCTCAAAACCGCTGGCAACAAACATTGCGACCGGTAATACCATGATAAACGCTTTGTCCATCAGGCTGCGACCCGAATAGCTCATCCATACCGCCAGACACACCATCAGGTTCGCCAGGATGCCAAGGCTTACCGCCTCAACAAAAGTATGGTGCACTTTGTGGTCGGCTGTTTGCAGGACGTTGAGACCCCACGCGCCGTTAGCGGTCATATACTCGCCAGAAAGCCACATGAGTAACACGAAGATCAGGGCGCCAATCAGGTTGCCGACATAAACGTTAAGCCAGTTTTTAGCCAATTGACCCCAGGTGATGCGACCACTGGCTTTCGCGACGACAATCAGTACGGTTGAGGTGAAGAGGTCTGCACCGCAGACAACGCAGAGAATCAGCCCCAGGGAAAAGCAGATACCACCTACTAGCTTCGCCATGCCGAAAGGCATCGTGCCGGTACCGGTTGTGGCGGTGATATAGAAAACAAAGGCAATTGAAATGAATACACCGGCAGTAATTGCCAGATAGAACGTCTTAAGCGGATGTTTCGTTGCTTTATAGACGCCTGCTTCTTCGGCAACTTTAGCCATTGCAGCAGGAAGAATAAGATCAAAAGGGTTGTCAGCTTTCACACTAACTCTCTCTTTATTAAGTCGGCGACGAGATACTAACAAAGCATTATAGATGAGAATTTGATATAGATCATATCTCGCCTGGCTTATAGGCCCGCAAGGCGCATGGTTTTTATGCGATTACGGTGTAACTTATTGATTATCAATATAAAAATAAATTTTAAAAATTATAAAGTGAGTTGAATTTTTTCTTTCTGTCCCCTCTGTGACGGTTAATTAAAATGGAGTAATTGAGATAAAAAACCACATTAATAAGCTAACTTTTTAATATCAACTACTAATATTTAACCTTGTTTTTACATTTATTTTTTGATTTGACCAAAATAAAAAACAGGGCGCATTAAGCGCCCCGTAATATAGCCCAGACAATACCTTTAGCCTACTCAGCGTAGGTTGATTGTCACTATTTTGACCAATGTGCCGCTTTCGCGCGCTGCAGTTTTTCGTAGGCTTTCAGCAAAGACTGATGCGCCGGAAAAGCCTGCAAATCGCTATCAACGGTTTGAAGCCCGTAGAACGGCGCTTCGCCACTTAATGCTGCACTTGCGGCTTCAACCGCCTCAGCACCGTACATGCGAACAAATGCGTTCAGATATTGTAGCGGCTGACGATCTTCTTCCTGAGAAAGCAGCAGCAGCGTTTGCAGACAGCGGTAGTAGTTCGCACGTTCAGCGCTAAAGACAGAGGCGTTGAATTCCATCGTCCATTCTGTCCAGACCAGCGCCTGCTCCAGGTCGCCGCCGGCCAGCGCCAGCATCACTTTAAGCTCGCCAATGCGCAGGGTGTACCACCCGTTATCTGCACCGGTTGCCAGACCGAGCAACTCGCGTACGCGGGTGAAGTCGTCAAAGCCTTCTTCATCCAGTTGCTCGATCAGATTGAGATAGTCTTCTTTATCCCATTCACTGCCCGGAAGCGAGAGGATAGTGTCACGCAGATGGGCGCCCATGGCGTTGTTGGCTAACCACAGGTCTTCAGCCGGATAGATGTCAGACATTCCCGGAACAATAATGCGGCACGCGTAAACACTCAGGTGTTCGTAGTCGGCGATATACACTTCTTTATCTTCAGCATTGAAGATGGCCATCAGGGTGGCGAACTCTTCTTCGGTGGTACCGGAGAAATTCCAGTCAACGAACGGATAGTCAGCATCCTGCTTGAACAGATCCCAGGAGATCAGTCCGCTGGAATCGATGAAGTGGGTTTCAAGGTTAGTGTGCTCAGCCACTTCTTCGTCGTCAAAGGTCGGTGGGGTGAAGACATCAAGATCTTTCAGACCACGGCCCTGCAGCAGTTCAGTGACGGTACGCTCCAGCGCAACGCCGAAATCCGGGTGCGCGCCGAAGGAGGCAAAGCAGGTCCCATTGGCCGGGTTGAACAGGACAACGCAAATCACCGGATACTTGCCACCCAGTGAGCCATCGTAGGCAAAAATTGGGAAACCTTCCGCTTCCAGTTTGGCGATGGACTCCACCACTGCCGGATAGCGTGCCATGACTTCGGTAGGGATTTCCGGCAGGCTGATACTTTCCGCAATAATACGGTTCTTCACATAACGCTCAAAGACTTCAGACAGGCCCTGAACGCGCGCTTCGTTACGGGTGTTACCCGCAGACATGCCGTTAGAAACGTACAGGTTGCCAATAATATTCATCGGAATATAGACGGTCTGGTTATCCGACTGGCGGGTAAACGGCAGGCCGCAGACGCCACGTTCTTCATTACCGGATTGCAGATCGATCAGCATGCTGCCAGTCAGTTCGTTATCTGGATCGTAAAACGCACGCAGACGAGCATCCAGCAGACCTTCCGGTACGTCGTCTTCTTCAGTCAGCGGGAACCATTTTTCGTTCGGATAATGTACGAATGGACCGTTGGCGATGGTTTCACCCAGCCAGAAATCCGCAAAGAAATAGTTAGTCGACAGACGCTCAAAATATTCGCCCAGCGCGGAAGCCAGCGCCGCTTTTTTCGTCGCGCCTTTACCGTTGGTGAAGCACAGTGCGCATTCTTTGTCGCGAATATGTACAGACCAGACGTTAGGAACGGGATTCAACCACGAGGCTTCTTCAATTTGAAAACCAAGGTCGAGTAATTTTTGCTGGAAGCGAGCGATGGAGTCTTCCAGAGCGGCATCTTTGCCGGGGATAAATGTTTGCGTCATGAAAATCACTTTTGTCGTACGGAAAGCGCGCAATGATACGGGTTTTAAATGAATGGCGCTATCGTCGCCATAGTTCAGACGTAAATAAAAGTATTAGCTATGCTTTCCTACAGCCAACCACATTTAGAGCATAATAATGAAAGCTTTCGATTTACACCGTATGGCGCTTGATAAAGTACCCATGGATTTTCTGGGCGAAGTTGCTCTGCGCAGCCTCTATACCTTTATATTGGTTTTTCTGTTTTTAAAAATCACCGGACGTCGCGGTGTACGCCAGATGTCGCTTTTTGAAGTGCTGATCATCCTTACGTTGGGGTCCGCGGCGGGAGACGTGGCATTTTATGATGATGTTCCGATGCTGCCGGTACTGGTGGTCTTTATTACTCTTGCCGTGTTGTATCGGCTGGTTATGTGGCTGATGGCGCATAGCGAGAAAATGGAAGATTTGCTGGAGGGCAAGCCCGTTGTGATCATTGAGGACGGGGAGCTGGCATGGTCAAAGCTCAATAGCGCCAACATGACGGAATTCGAATTCTATATGGAATTGCGTTTGCACGGCGTGGAGCAATTGGGACAGGTAAGACTGGCCATACTGGAGACAAATGGGCAAATCAGCGTCTATTTTTTTGCCGATGAAGACGTAAAGCCGGGGCTCAGTATTTTGCCTAAACGCTGTACACAGCGATTTAAAGTAATACCTGAAGCAGGGGACTATGCCTGTATACGTTGTAGTGAAGTGGTGCAAATGAACGCCGGAGATCATCAATTATGTCCGCGCTGTGCAAATCCAGAATGGTCGAAGGCCAGTCGGGCAAAACGGGTCACCTGACAGCGAAAATCTCGGTTTTTACCCGTCAATCCGATAGATTCTGTTGTGTGAGCAATGACACATTTTTACCCAGGTCATTTTTACCCATTGCGGCGTGTGTCACTGAATGATAAAACCGATATCCACAGGAATAACTTATACCAATGTCTGTCACCGGATTATCGCCAATGACAGGATGTTGATTGGACAACAACACAACGTGGTGAGGGGAAATGGCTCAGGTCTTCAATTTTAGTTCAGGTCCGGCAATGTTACCGGCAGACGTACTCAAACTGGCTCAACAGGATCTTCGCGACTGGAACGGTCTTGGCACGTCGGTGATGGAAATTAGCCACCGTGGCAAAGAATTCATCCAGGTCGCAGAGGAGGCGGAGCAGGATTTTCGCGATCTTCTCAGCATCCCCTCCAACTATAAAGTGTTGTTCTGCCATGGCGGCGGTCGCGGGCAGTTTGCGGGTATCCCGTTAAATATTCTGGGTGACAAAACCACGGCGGATTACGTCGATGCCGGTTATTGGGCCGCCAGCGCAATTAAAGAAGCGAAAAAATACTGTACGCCAAACGTTATCGACGCCAAAGTCACCGTTGACGGACTGCGTGCTGTTAAGCCAATGAGCGAATGGCAGCTTTCTGATAACGCGGCGTACCTGCACTATTGCCCGAATGAAACCATTGATGGCATTGCGATCGATGAAACGCCGAATTTTGCCAGCAATGTGGTGGTTACGGCGGATCTGTCCTCTACCATTCTTTCCGCACCGCTTGACGTTAGCCGTTATGGCGTAATTTATGCCGGGGCGCAGAAAAACATCGGTCCGGCCGGGCTGACCATTGTCATCGTACGTGAAGATTTGCTGGGTAAGGCTCATGTGTCATGCCCGTCAATCCTCGACTATACCGTGCTGAACGACAACGACTCCATGTTCAACACGCCGCCAACCTTTGCCTGGTATCTGTCTGGTCTGGTCTTTAAATGGCTGAAAGAGCAGGGCGGTGTTAACGCGATGGATAAAATTAACCAGCAAAAAGCGGAACTGCTGTACGGCGTAATTGATAACAGCGATTTCTACCGTAATGACGTGGCAAAATCGAACCGTTCACGCATGAACGTCCCGTTCCAGCTTGCTGATAGCGCACTGGATAAACTCTTCCTGGAAGAGTCTTTCGCTGCGGGTCTGCACGCGTTGAAAGGGCACCGTGTGGTCGGCGGTATGCGCGCGTCCATCTACAACGCAATGCCGCTAGAAGGTGTAAAAGCGCTGACCGATTTCATGGTCGATTTCGAGCGCCGCCGCGGTTAATCTGCGGTATTTTCATCCCCACAGCCAGTCTGTGGGGTTTTTATATCTGTTTTTGAGAGTCGAGTTTCATGGAATCCCTGACGTTACAACCCATTGCGCGGGTGGATGGCACCATCAATCTGCCTGGATCCAAAAGTGTTTCTAACCGCGCTTTGCTGCTGGCTGCATTAGCAAATGGCACCACTGTCCTGACCAACCTGCTGGACAGCGATGATGTCCGCCATATGCTAAATGCTCTGAATGCGTTAGGAATTAGCTATACCCTTTCTGCCGATCGTACGCGTTGCGAGATTATCGGCAATGGCGGCGCGCTGCATGCCGAAGGCGCAGTGGAACTGTTCCTTGGCAATGCCGGAACCGCAATGCGCCCGCTGGCCGCTGCGCTGTGTCTGGGCAGTAATGACATCGTGTTGACAGGCGAACCGCGCATGAAAGAGCGCCCGATTGGCCATCTGGTTGATGCGTTACGCCAGGGCGGAGCCAACATTGAATACCTGGAGCAGGAAAACTATCCGCCTTTACGTCTGCGCGGTGGCTTTATCGGAGGACAGGTTGAGGTAGACGGCAGCGTATCCAGCCAGTTCCTGACTGCGCTGCTGATGACTGCGCCACTGGCGCCGCAGGATACGACGATCGCCATTAAAGGCGAGCTGGTATCCAAACCTTACATTGATATCACACTGAACCTGATGAAAACGTTTGGTGTTGAAATTGAGAATCAGAACTACCAGCGCTTTGTTGTGCAGGGTCAGCAGCATTATCAGTCACCGGGTGCATATCTGGTTGAAGGCGATGCTTCTTCCGCTTCCTATTTTCTCGCAGCGGGAGCCATTAAAGGCGGTACGGTAAAAGTCACCGGGATTGGCCGCAACAGTATGCAGGGTGATATCCGCTTCGCTGATGTGCTGGAAAAAATGGGCGCGACCATTACTTGGGGCGATGACTTTATTGCCTGTACTCACGGTGAGCTGAACGCGGTGGACATGGATATGAACCATATTCCCGATGCGGCGATGACCATTGCCACGGCAGCGCTGTTCGCGAAAGGCACCACGACCTTACGTAACATCTACAACTGGCGCGTCAAAGAGACCGACCGCCTGTTCGCGATGGCGACCGAGCTGCGTAAAGTGGGCGCGATCGTTGAAGAGGGCGAAGACTATATTCGTGTCACCCCTCCGGCGACGTTACAGTTTGCGGAGATCGCGACCTACAACGATCACCGCATGGCGATGTGTTTCTCGCTGGTGGCGTTGTCTGACACGCCGGTGACCATTCTGGACCCTAAATGTACCGCCAAAACCTTCCCGGATTATTTCGAACAGTTGGCGCGTATTAGTACACCTGCCTGATCCTCACATCTGACGATCGCGTTCAGCATATTCGTGAACGCATCGCTGCAGATAAAAAGTAAATCAGTGTCATCTTCCGGGCTGGTTTCTCGCCAGCCCGCTATAATTGCGCAATTCTTCCTCATATCGTTACAGACTAATCGGGTTTTTACACTCTGTGTTAACGATTATTAGCGTTGGCGCGTATAATGCGCGGCGTTCACGTTAACGTATGCCCGTTTAAGGAGAAAAAGATGACGGCAATTGCCCCGGTTATTACCATTGATGGCCCAAGTGGTGCAGGAAAAGGCACCTTGTGCAAGGCAATGGCGGAAGCATTGCAATGGCATCTGTTAGATTCAGGCGCGATCTACCGCGTACTGGCGCTCGCAGCGTTGCATCACCATGTTGATGTCACATCTGAAGATGCTCTGGTACCGCTTGCCTCACACCTGGATGTGCGTTTTATCTCAACGGACGGCAACCTGGAAGTCATTCTGGAAGGTGAAGATGTTAGCGGCGAAATCCGCACCCAGGAAGTAGCGAATGCCGCATCTCAGGTCGCTGCGTTTCCTCGCGTACGCGAAGCGCTGTTACGCCGTCAGCGCGCGTTTCGTGAAGCGCCTGGCCTGATTGCCGACGGACGAGACATGGGGACCGTGGTGTTCCCGGATGCACCAGTGAAAATTTTCCTGGACGCCTCCTCGCAAGAACGTGCGCATAGACGTATGCTACAGTTGCAGGAAAAGGGCTTTAGTGTTAACTTTGAACGCCTTTTGGCCGAGATCGAAGAACGCGATTACCGCGATCGTAACCGTGCTGTAGCACCGCTGGTTCCCGCTGCTGATGCTTTAGTTTTGGATTCAACCCGATTAAGCATTGAGCAAGTGATTGAAAAAGCGTTACAATACGCGCGCCAAAAACTGGCCCTCGCTTAAGTGCGACCGAATTTGCAGTACCCCCGTTGCAATGGATTGACAGCGGGTATGTTAAACAACCCCATCCGGCATGGAGCCAGGTGGACGTTAAATATGAAACCTGAAGATTAAACATGACTGAATCTTTTGCTCAACTGTTTGAAGAATCCTTAAAAGAAATCGAAACCCGTCCGGGTTCCATCGTTCGTGGTGTTGTTGTTGCTATCGACAAAGACGTAGTGCTGGTTGACGCTGGTCTGAAATCTGAGTCCGCCATTCCGGCAGAGCAGTTCAAAAACGCCCAGGGCGAGTTGGAAATCCAGGTTGGTGACGAAGTTGACGTTGCTCTGGATGCAGTAGAAGACGGCTTCGGTGAAACCCTGCTGTCCCGTGAAAAAGCTAAACGTCACGAAGCTTGGATCACGCTGGAAAAAGCTTACGAAGAAGCTGCAACCGTTACTGGTGTTATCAATGGCAAAGTCAAGGGTGGCTTCACTGTTGAGCTGAATGGTATTCGCGCGTTCCTGCCGGGTTCCCTGGTAGACGTTCGTCCGGTCCGCGACACGCTGCACCTGGAAGGCAAAGAGCTTGAATTCAAAGTCATCAAGCTGGATCAGAAGCGTAACAACGTTGTTGTTTCCCGTCGTGCCGTTATCGAATCCGAAAACAGCGCAGAACGCGATCAGCTGCTGGAAAACCTGCAGGAAGGCATGGAAGTTAAAGGTATCGTTAAGAACCTCACTGACTACGGTGCATTCGTTGATCTGGGTGGCGTTGACGGCCTGCTGCACATCACCGACATGGCATGGAAACGCGTTAAGCATCCGAGCGAAATCGTAAACGTTGGCGACGAAATCACTGTTAAAGTGCTGAAGTTCGACCGCGAGCGTACTCGTGTATCTCTGGGCCTGAAACAGCTGGGCGAAGATCCATGGGTAGCTATCGCTAAGCGTTATCCGGAAGGTACCAAACTGACTGGTCGCGTGACCAACCTGACCGACTACGGCTGCTTCGTTGAAATCGAAGAAGGCGTTGAAGGCCTGGTTCACGTTTCCGAAATGGATTGGACCAACAAAAACATCCACCCGTCCAAAGTTGTTAACGTTGGCGATGTAGTGGAAGTTATGGTTCTGGATATCGACGAAGAACGTCGTCGTATCTCCCTGGGTCTGAAGCAGTGCAAAAACAACCCATGGCAGCAGTTCGCGGAAACCCACAACAAGGGCGACCGTGTTGAAGGTAAAATCAAGTCTATCACTGACTTCGGTATCTTCATCGGCCTGGACGGCGGCATCGACGGCCTGGTTCACCTGTCTGACATCTCCTGGAACGTTGCAGGCGAAGAAGCAGTTCGTGAATACAAAAAAGGCGACGAAATCGCAGCTGTTGTTCTGCAGGTTGACGCAGAGCGTGAGCGTATCTCTCTGGGCGTTAAACAGCTCGCAGAAGATCCGTTCAACAACTGGGTTGCACTGAACAAGAAAGGCGCAATCGTAAACGGTAAAGTCACTGCAGTTGATGCTAAAGGCGCAACCGTAGAACTGGCTGACGGCGTTGAAGGTTACCTGCGCGCTTCTGAAGCTTCCCGCGACCGCGTTGAAGATGCAACTCTGGTTCTGAGCGTAGGCGACGACGTTGAAGCTAAATTCACCGGCGTTGATCGTAAGAACCGCGCAATCAGCCTGTCTGTTCGTGCTAAAGACGAAGCTGATGAGAAAGATGCAATCGCAACTGTTAACAAACAGGAAGATGCTAACTTCTCTAACAACGCAATGGCTGAAGCTTTCAAAGCAGCTAAAGGCGAGTAATATCGAGTGCTCCTAAATCCTTTGTGCTGTTAACAGCACAAAGGGCGACGAGTAGCTTGACAGATTACAGGATTCGTCCTGTAATCAATGACAAAGGGCGGCTAAGGCCGCCCTTAATCAATGCAGCAGCTAATTATGCCTTTAAGGAACCGGAGGAATCATGACCAAGTCAGAATTGATTGAAAGACTTGCAACCCAGCAACCTCATATTCCCGCGAAAGCGGTTGAAGATGCAGTTAAAGAGATGCTGGAACATATGGCCTCGACTCTTGCCCAGGGCGAGCGTATTGAAATCCGCGGTTTCGGCAGCTTCTCTTTGCATTACCGCGCACCGCGTACCGGACGTAATCCGAAGACTGGCGATAAAGTGGACCTGGAAGGGAAATACGTTCCGCACTTTAAACCAGGTAAAGAACTGCGCGATCGCGCCAATATTTACGGTTAAGTTTTAGCGAGACTTAACGCCGAGAAAAGCACCCGCATGGGTGCTTTTTTCATTTCTGCCAGCCCATCCTGGAATCCTCATCCCAGTTAATTTGTACGTTACACTCGCCGCTAAATGTTAGCGGAATGCACGCCGTATCACGCTAAATTGGCACCAGACAACCGTCGAACATTACTGCACACTTCCTGCTACAGGGAGGTGACTGATGAAAATAACAACGGTTAGTACGAGTGCATTATTCGGCATTCTCCCGCTTATGCTATTACCTGCGTTACCTGGCATGCTGTGCATCGGCGTTATATTTTGTCTGGCAATTCTGCTCTGTCTTATTTCTCACAGACCTGTACGTTTTGCCGGATTAACCCTGCTATTTTTTCTTTGGGGAGTCCTGGCTGCGAAAGATGCGCTGTGGGCCGGTAATACGCTGCCTGCGAAAAGTCAGCAGGCCATCGTGCGTATAACCGGAACCGATAATATGACAACGCATTACGGCCAGATTACGCATCTGCAGGGAAAGCGGGTATTTCCCGCCATCGGAATTACGCTGTATGGACAGTACTTACCCGGCAACGTTTGTGCGGGCCAGACATGGGCGATGACGTTGAAAGTTCGTGCCATACATGGCCTATTGAACGAGGGCGGCTTTGATAGCCAGCGTTACGCATTGGCGCAGCACCAGCCGCTGACGGGAAGATTTATGCAGGCTTCGGTCATCACACAGCAATGCAGTTTGCGTTCGCGGTATCTCTCCTCGTTGAAAAGCGCGCTCGCTGACTATCCCTGGCAGCAGGTTATACTGGGCCTGGGAATGGGGGAGCGTTTGTCCGTGTCACAAGCGGTGAAAACCATTATGCGTGATACCGGTACGGCTCATTTGATGGCTATCTCCGGTCTGCATATTGCGTTTGCCGCATTTCTGGCTGCAGGATTAATTCGTGCGGGGCAATTTTTAATGCCAACCAGATGGATTTGCTGGCAGGTTCCGTTAGTTGGCGGGATCGTCTGTGCAACATTCTATGCCTGGTTAACGGGGCTCCAGCCCCCGGCATTACGTACGGCTGTTGCGCTACTGGTCTGGGGAGGGCTAAAACTCAGCGCCAGGCAGTGGAGTGGATGGTCGGTGTGGATCTGCTGTCTGGCTGCCATTCTGGTGGTGGATCCAGTCGCCATTCTTTCACAAAGTCTGTGGTTGTCTGCTTTTGCGGTTGCGGCGCTGCTGTTCTGGTATCAATGGGTTCCGATGCCGGATTGGCCGCTGTCGCGCGTTGGACGCCAATTTCTGGCGCTTGCTCATTTGCAATTGGGAATTACGCTCCTGCTCCTGCCTGTGCAAATCGCGATGTTTCACGGTTTCAGCCTGACTTCATTTCTGGCGAATTTGTTTGCCGTACCGCTGGTCACGTTTGTTTCCGTACCATTGATATTAGCAGGCATGATCGTGCATTTAACCGGGCTGGCGATGGTTGAATCGAATCTGTGGTATTTAGCGGATTGCTCACTCGCGCTCTTATTTTGGGGGCTCAGGAGCCTACCTGAAGGGTGGATCAATATTGATGCACGTTGGCAATGGATTGCATTTTTACCCGGACTCCTGCTCATCGCATATCGGCTGAACATGTGGCGAACTATACCGGTAGTTTGCGTCACTGTGATTCTTTTACTGAGCAGCCCGTTCTGGCGTACGTCGCGTACTGATGTGTGGCAAGTGCATATGCTGGACGTCGGGCAGGGGCTGGCGATGGTCATTGCGCGCAATGGGAAAGCAATTCTTTACGATACCGGCCTGGCATGGCCTGAAGGCGATAGCGCGCAACAGCTGATTATTCCCTGGCTACGTTGGCACAACCTGGAGCCAGAAGGCGTTATTTTAAGCCACGAGCATATGGATCACCGGGGTGGGTTGCGTTCGTTGCAGCAAGCCTGGCCGTCGCTATGGATAAGAAGCCCATTAGGTTGGGAAGGGCATCTCCCGTGTTTACGCGGGGAGCGCTGGCAATGGCAGGGGTTAACCTTCAGTGCGCATTGGCCCGTGCGTGGAAATAAAGATCTGGGAAATAATCGCTCCTGCGTGGTTAAGGTCGATGACGGGCATCAGAGTATTCTGCTGACCGGTGATATAGAGTCTCCCGCTGAACAAAAAATGCTAAGTCACTATTGGCAGCATCTGCAGTCTACGGTGATACAGGTTCCACACCATGGTAGCAATACCTCATCATCGCAGGCGCTGATTCAGCGGGTCGGTGGGCAGGCCGCGTTAGCTTCCGCCTCCCGTTATAATGCCTGGCGTCTCCCATCCAGGAAAGTGAAGCAACGTTATCGGCAACAAAATTATCAATGGCTGGATACACCACACCAGGGGCAGATTACGCTGGATTTTTATCAAAAAAACTGGCGAATAAATAGCTTGCGGGGGCAGATTTTACCTCGTTGGTATCATCAGTGGTTTGGCGTGTCGGAGGATAACGGGTAGAATATGCGGCTATTCTAACAAATGCTGGTTTTTTGAATGCATAACGATAAAGATCTCTCTACGTGGCAGACGTTTCGCCGACTATGGCCGACCATAGCGCCTTTTAAATCGGGTCTGATCGTGGCGGGTATAGCGTTAATCCTTAACGCGGCCAGCGATACCTTCATGCTATCGCTCCTTAAGCCATTACTGGATGATGGTTTTGGTAAAACTGATCGTTCGGTGCTGCTGTGGATGCCGCTGGTGGTCATTGGACTGATGATAGTTCGTGGCTTAACCAGCTATGTCTCCAGCTACTGCATCTCATGGGTGTCAGGCAAAGTGGTCATGACCATGCGTCGCCGCTTGTTTGGTCATATGATGGGCATGCCGGTCTCCTTTTTTGATAAACAGTCTACAGGTACGCTGTTGTCACGTATTACCTATGATTCAGAGCAGGTTGCGTCATCATCTTCCGGCGCGCTGATCACCGTGGTACGTGAAGGGGCCTCAATTATTGGCCTGTTTATTATGATGTTCTATTACAGCTGGCAGCTGTCATTGATCCTGATTGTGCTGGCACCGATTGTGTCAGTGGCAATCCGTGTGGTTTCCAAGCGCTTTCGTAGCATCAGTAAAAATATGCAAAACACCATGGGGCAGGTTACGACCAGTGCGGAGCAGATGCTTAAAGGCCACAAAGAAGTTCTGATTTTTGGTGGTCAGGAAGTCGAAACTAAGCGCTTTGATAAAGTCAGCAATAAGATGCGCTTGCAGGGCATGAAGATGGTTTCTGCCTCCTCTATCTCCGATCCTATCATTCAGTTGATTGCGTCTCTGGCCCTGGCCTTCGTGTTGTATGCAGCCAGCTTCCCAAGCGTAATGGAAAACCTGACTGCAGGGACAATTACGGTTGTCTTCTCGTCAATGATCGCGCTGATGCGTCCGTTGAAATCGCTGACCAACGTCAACGCGCAGTTCCAGCGCGGTATGGCGGCATGCCAGACCTTATTTACGATTCTGGATAGCGAGCAGGAAAAAGATGAAGGTACACGCGTAATCGAACGCGCTACCGGCAATCTCGAGTTCCGCAACGTGACTTTCACCTATCCGGGACGTGAAGTACCTGCACTGCGCAACATCAACCTGAATATTCCCGCGGGGAAAACTGTTGCCCTGGTTGGCCGTTCGGGTTCAGGGAAATCCACCATCGCCAGCTTGATTACGCGCTTCTATGATATTGATGAAGGGCAGATTCTAATGGATGGACACGATCTACGTGAATATACCCTGGCATCCCTGCGCGATCAGGTCGCGTTGGTTTCGCAGAATGTGCACCTGTTTAACGATACGGTTGCCAACAACATCGCCTATGCGCGTACCGATTTGTACAGCCGCGAGCAGATCGAAAAAGCGGCGAAAATGGCCTACGCCATGGATTTCATCAATAAGATGGACAATGGCCTGGATACGGTGATTGGCGAAAACGGCGTCCTGCTTTCCGGTGGTCAGCGCCAGCGTATCGCTATTGCCCGCGCCTTGTTGCGTGACAGTCCGATTCTGATCCTTGATGAAGCAACGTCGGCACTCGACACCGAGTCTGAACGCGCGATTCAGGCGGCTCTGGATGAGCTGCAGAAAAACCGAACGTCCCTGGTGATTGCTCACCGCCTTTCTACCATTGAACAGGCGGATGAAATCATCGTGGTGGAAGACGGTATTATTGTGGAGCGCGGAACCCATAGCGAACTGATTGAGCAGCGTGGGGTGTATGCACAATTACACAAAATGCAATTCGGTCAATGATCGCACGAATCTGGTCTGGTGAGTCGCCGCTGTGGCGACTGTTACTCCCGCTCTCCTGGCTGTATGGTCTGGTGAGCGGTGGGATCCGCTTATGCTACAAGCTTGGGATTAAACGCGCGTGGCGCGCGCCAGTCCCGGTTGTGGTGGTCGGAAACCTGACCGCGGGCGGCAATGGCAAAACACCAGTAGTGATTTGGCTGGTTGAACAACTGCGTCAACGTGGGATTCGCGTGGGCGTGGTGTCGCGTGGTTATGGCGGGAAAGCGGCTGCTTACCCGCTGTTACTGACCGCAGATACCACTACGGCAGAAGCGGGTGATGAACCTGTGTTGATCTCCCAACGTACCGGCGTGCCCGTAGCGGTATCCCCGGTAAGATCGGATGCGGTCAAAGCCATTTTAGCCCAACACGATGTGCAGATTATTGTGACGGACGATGGGCTACAGCACTACCGTCTGGCGCGAGATGTTGAAATTGTGGTTATTGACGGAGAACGTCGGTTTGGCAATGGCTGGTGGCTTCCCGCGGGTCCTATGCGGGAACGTGCAGGCCGGCTTAAATCGGTGGATGCGACTATCGTTAACGGTGGCGTTGCGCAACCAGGGGAAATCCCTATGCGACTTGAACCGGGGCTGGCCGTTAATTTACGTACGGGTGAACGCCGCGATGTGTCGCAGCTGTCCAATATTGTCGCCATGGCGGGCATTGGCCATCCACCGCGTTTTTTTGCCACGCTGGAAGCATGCGGTGCCAGCGTGCAAAAAAGCATTGCGCTGGCAGACCATCAGTCTCTGACCTACAGTGACGTCAGGGCGTTTGCAGACGCCGGGCAAACGCTGGTGATGACGGAAAAAGATGCGGTTAAGTGCCGTGCATTTGCCGATGAAAACTGGTGGTATTTACCTGTTGACGCTCATTTGTCAGGCGATCGGCCTGGCATGTTGCTGGATAGCTTAATCTCGCTGACTCGCTAACTGATTCACGCTGCGGCAGCGAATCATTTATGAGGCCATAAATGTCGTTGCCGCGTCTTTCTTTGACGGATGCCCGTCATCTTCACCTTGCCGCTCAAGGGCTGCTGAAAAAAACACGCCGTCGGGCAACCCCAGCAGATATTCTTGCTGTCATTTCGCGCATGTCGTTACTGCAAATCGATACCATCAATATCGTGGCGCGCAGCCCATACCTGGTACTGTTTAGTCGTTTGGGTGATTATTCGCCCCAGTGGCTGGATGACGCATTGCAGCGGGGCGAACTGATGGAATATTGGGCGCACGAGGCCTGCTTTTTGCCGCGTAGCGACTTTATGCTGATACGTCACCGCATGCTGGCCCCGGAGAAAATGGGCTGGAAATATAAAGCGGAGTGGATGAAAGAACATGCGCATGAGATTGAGCAACTGCTCCAGCACATCCAGCATAACGGACCAGTACGATCTGCCGATTTTGAGCATCTGCACAAGGGGTCCAGCGGCTGGTGGGCATGGAAACCGCATAAGCGTCATCTTGAAGGCCTGTTCACCGCCGGGAAAGTGATGGTGGTGGAACGGCGTAATTTCCAGCGCGTGTATGATTTAACCCATCGCGTTATGCCGCACTGGGATGATGAACGCGACCGACTTTCGCAGGAAGAAGCTGAAAGCCTCATGCTGGATAACAGCGCCCGCAGTCTGGGGATTTTTCGCGAACAATGGCTGGCAGACTACTATCGTCTGAAGCGCCCGGCGCTAAAAAAATGGTGCAACGTACGTGCTCAGCAGCAACAGATTATTCCTGTTGATGTCGAAGGGCTGGGAACCCTGTGGCTGCATAGCCACCTTCAGCCGCTGCTGGAGCTGGCATTGATGGGGAAATTAACGGCGACCCATAGTGCAGTATTGTCACCCTTTGATCCGGTGGTCTGGGATCGTAAACGGGCGGAACAGCTATTCGATTTTAGCTATCGGCTGGAATGTTACACGCCAGCACCGAAACGTCAGTATGGTTATTTCGTCTTGCCGCTGTTGCATCGCGGGCAGTTAGTTGGGCGGATGGATGCCAAAATGCACCGCAAAACGGGCGTACTGGAAGTGATTTCGCTGTGGTTACAGGATGGCGTCAAACCTGGGGTTACTTTGCAAAAAGGATTGTTTCAGGCGATTGATGATTTTGCTCGCTGGCAGCAGGCAACACGTGTGACGCTGGGACGCTATCCTGAAGGTTTATTTGCTGATGCACGCCATGGTTGGGAAATAGACCCAGCCCTGTAAGCGATTATGTTAATATTTACGGATTCACAATCCGGTCCATCTGGAGGAACTATGGATCATCGTCTGCTTGAAATCATTGCCTGCCCGGTATGCAATGGCAAACTCTGGTTTAACCAGGAAAAACAGGAACTGATTTGTAAACTGGATAACCTTGCTTTCCCACTGCGTGATGGCATTCCCGTGTTACTGGAAACCGACGCTCGCGTTCTGACTGCTGATGAGAGTAAATCATGAGTTTTGTGGTCATTATTCCTGCGCGTTATGCGTCCACACGTTTGCCGGGCAAGCCGCTGCTGGATATCAACGGCAAGCCGATGATCGTGCATGTGCTGGAGCGTGCGCGTGATTCTGGCGCTGAACGTATTATCGTTGCGACCGATCACGAAGATGTTGCTCGCGCGGTAGAAGCGGTGGGAGGCGAAGTATGCATGACCCGCGCCGATCACCAGTCCGGTACGGAGCGTCTGGCGGAAGTCGTTGAGAAATGTGGCTTTAGCGATGATACCGTTATTGTGAACGTACAGGGTGATGAGCCGATGATCCCGGCGGTCATTATTCGCCAGGTCGCTGAGAATCTGGCGCAGCGCCAGGTTGGTATGGCAACTCTTGCTGTCCCGATTCACAGTGCGGAAGAGGCATTTAATCCTAATGCGGTAAAAGTCGTTCTGGACGCCGAAGGTTATGCGCTCTATTTTTCACGCGCGACCATCCCGTGGGATCGCGACCGTTTCGCGAAAAGTCTGGAAACGGTGGGTGACACCTTCCTGCGCCATTTGGGTATTTACGGTTATCGCGCCGGTTTTATCCGCCGTTATGTTAACTGGCAGCCCAGCCCGCTTGAGCATATTGAAATGCTGGAACAACTACGTGTGCTGTGGTACGGCGAAAAAATTCACGTTGCCGTCGCAAAAGAAGTACCCGGCACCGGCGTAGACACTGCCGAAGATCTTGAGCGCGTTCGCGCTGAAATGCGTTAGTTTTTCTCCCGACACTCCCCCCTGGTAACGCGAATTTTTGGGAGGAGTGTCGTATCGTTACGCTTTCCCGCCACTTTTCGTTTCATCAATTGATCTCATCCGGGTGACATCTGCCTGCACGACGCTCATTATGAAAGCAGTAGCATTTATGAGGGCAATCCGAAATGGAACAGTTGCGTGCCGAACTCAGTCATCTGCTGGGTGAAAAACTCAGTCGTATAGAATGCGTGAATGAAAAAGTGGATACGGCCCTGTGGTCACTGTACGACAGCCAGGGAAATCCGATGCCACTGATGGCGAGAAGTTTCACCACGCCGGGTATGGCGCAGCAGTTGGCATGGAAAACCTCCATGCTGGCGCGCAGTGGTACGGTGCGTATGCCCGTCATTTATGGGGTCTTAACTCACGAGGAGCATCCCGGTCCTGATGTGCTACTGCTGGAGCGTTTACGCGGTGTGCCGGTGGAAGCGCCTGCCCGAACGCCCGAACGCTGGGAACATTTAAAAGATCAGATTGTAGAAGGTCTGCTGTCATGGCATCGGCAGGATAGCGCTGGCTGTGTGGGAATGGTGGATAACACGCAAGAGAATATCTGGCCATCCTGGTATCGTCAGCGGGTTGAGGTGCTGTGGACCACGTTAAATCAGTTCAACAATACCGGGCTAACGATGCAGGACAAGCGGATCCTGTTTCGTACCCGTGAGTGTTTGCCTGCCTTATTTGAAGGATTCAATGATAACTGCGTGCTGATCCACGGTAATTTCAGTTTACGTAGCATGCTCAAAGATGCCCGTAGCGATCAGCTTCTGGCAATGGTGGGACCGGGGTTGATGCTGTGGGCGCCAAGGGAATATGAGCTGTTCCGCCTGATGGATAATGCGCTGGCGGAAAGCCTGCTTTGGCAATACCTGCAGCGCGCGCCAGTGGCGGAGTCATTCATCTGGCGGCGCTGGTTGTATGTGTTATGGGATGAAGTGACGCAACTGGTCAACACCGGACGCTTTAATCGTTCCAACTTTGACCTGGCAACGAAATCATTGCTGCCTTGGCTCGCATGAGCAACACGTGAACACCTTATCAGGCCTGCAATGCGGAGCCGATCATGCAGGCCTGATAAGACGCATTAGCGTCACCATCAGACAACATCCTGTCAATGTTCCGAGCCCTTCAGCCACTGCCAGATGCGTCCCAGGGTTTCGTAACCAACGCGATCGCTGTGCATCAACCAGACGGGTGAGGGTATCGCGCGCTCCCACGGATTAAGGGGTGAATCAATTGCTAACTGATTAGCTGGCGCTGGCAGCGGATGCAAGCCGGCCTGCTGGAAGAAGATCATCGCCCGCGGTAAGTGGGAGGCAGAGGTTACCAGCAGGAACGGCGCATTGCCGATAGCCTTCTTTACCGCGGCGGCTTCTTCTTCGGTATCTTTGGGGTGATCCAGGGTGATGATTTCATCGGCTGGCACCCCCAGCGACTGCGCTACGCGGGCGCCAGCTTCTGCGGTACTGACGTTATTCGTCTTTGCGGCAGCGCCGGTAAAGATGAGCTTCGATCCCGGATTTGCGCGCCATAGGCGAATACCTTCATTCAAACGTGGAAGGCTGTTGCTGATCAGATTTGAACTCGGCGCCCACTGCGGATTCCAGGTATACCCTCCGCCCAGCACCACAATATATTCTACTTTTTGCGAACCTTGCCACGTGGGATAACTGTCCTCAATGGGTTTCAACAGGCTATCGGCGACGGGCTGTAAACTAAGGAGTAACAGTGCCAGCCAACTCAGGCTAATACACACTTTCCCTGTTTTTTGAAAGCGGCTGAACCAGACCAGCGCCAGGCCAATACCCATCATAATTAGCATCAGTGGCAGCGGCAGCATCATACCGCCAATCACTTTCTTCAGCGTAAAAAGCATCCTTTTTGGTTCCTTTTTTAACCATACAGCAGGGGATCTGCAGGGATATTACACCAGGAAGGTTCATTCTCGGCGTGGGTGTGACAAAATAGCGGTTTTACTTAGTCACCCTAAAGCCAGTATGCGGAGAGCCCGATGCGGGATCGCAATTTTGATGACATTGCAGAGAAGTTTTCCCGTAACATTTACGGCACCACCAAAGGTCAATTAAGACAGGCTATCCTTTGGCAGGATCTGGATCGATTACTGGAAACGTTCGGCGAGCAAAAACTGCACATTCTGGATGCCGGTGGTGGTGAAGGGCAAACGGCCATCAAAATGGCGGAACGAGGACATTTCGTCACATTATGCGATCTGTCTGGCGAAATGATCGCCCGTGCGCAACAGGCGGCAGAGGCAAAAGGTGTGAGCGAGAACATGCATTTTATACAATGCGCCGCTCAGGATGTTGCTTCGCATTTGGAAAGCCCGGTTGATCTGATATTGTTTCATGCTGTGCTGGAGTGGGTGACGGATCCGGTCAGCGTGTTGCAGACTCTGTGGTCAGTATTGCGTCCTGGCGGCGCGCTGTCGTTAATGTTCTACAATGCTAACGGTCTGTTGATGCATAACATGGTTGCAGGGAACTTTGACTATGTGCAGGTGGGGATGCCGAAACGTAAAAAGCGCACGCTTTCACCGGACTACCCGCGCGATCCGGGGCAGGTCTACCAGTGGCTGGATGAGATCGGTTGGCAGATAACCGGTAAAACGGGCGTCCGCGTGTTTCATGATTATCTGCGAGATAAACATAAACAGCATGACGACTATGAAATGTTACTTGAGTTAGAAACGCGCTATTGCCGCCAGGAACCGTATATCAGCCTTGGGCGCTATATTCATGTCACCGCGATTAAAAGTTCGGCCCGAGCCGCAGATGCAAGGATAATTTATGAGTGAATTTTCCCAGACAGTCCCCGAACTGGTTGCCTGGGCCAGAAAAAATGACTTCTCCATCTCTCTGCCGGTAGACAGACTTTCGTTCCTGCTGGCGGTCGCGACCCTGAACGGTGAACGACTTGACGGCGAGATGAGTGAAGGTGAACTGGTGGATGCGTTCCGCCATGTGAGTGATGCGTTTGAGCAAACCAGCGAAACCATCGGCGTACGCGCCAACAACGCGATCAACGATATGGTGCGTCAACGTCTGCTGAACCGCTTTACCAGCGAGCAGGCGGAAGGCAACGCCATTTATCGCTTAACGCCATTGGGAATTGGCATCACGGATTACTACATTCGTCAGCGCGAATTCTCAACGCTGCGTCTTTCAATGCAGCTGTCGATTGTTGCAGGTGAACTAAAGCGCGCGGCGGATGCGGCAGCGGAAGGTGGGGATGAGTTCCACTGGCATCGCAACGTCTACGCGCCATTGAAATACTCGGTGGCGGAGATTTTCGACAGTATCGATCTGACCCAGCGCATCATGGATGAACAACAGCAGCAGGTAAAAGACGACATCGCACAGTTGCTTAATAAAGACTGGCGGGCGGCGATCTCCAGCTGTGAACTGCTGCTCTCTGAAACGTCTGGTACGCTGCGTGAACTGCAGGATACGCTGGAAGCGGCGGGGGATAAGCTACAGGCTCACCTGTTACACATCCAGGACGCCACGATGACGCATGACGATTTGCATTTTGTCGATCGGCTGGTGTTTGACCTACAAAGTAAGCTCGACCGCATTATCAGTTGGGGTCAGCAGTCCATTGATTTGTGGATCGGCTACGATCGTCACGTGCATAAGTTTATCCGTACCGCGATCGATATGGATAAAAACCGTGTCTTTGCCCAGCGTCTGCGCCAGTCCGTACAGACATACTTTGACGATCCGTGGGCGCTAACCTATGCCAACGCCGATCGTCTGCTGGATATGCGTGACGAAGAGATGGTGCTGCGTGACGAAGAGGTCACCGGTGAGCTTCCGGCAGATCTGGAATATGAAGAATTTAACGAGATCCGCGAACAGCTGGCGGCGATCATCGAAGAACAGCTGGCTATCTACAAATCCAGACAAACACCACTGGATCTCGGTTTGGTCGTGCGCGAGTATCTTGCGCAATACCCACGAGCGCGTCATTTCGACGTCGCGCGTATTGTTATCGATCAGGCGGTACGCCTTGGCGTAGCGCAAGCAGATTTCACCGGACTGCCAGCCAAATGGCAGCCGATTAATGATTACGGAGCCAAGGTACAGGCGCATGTCATTGACAAATATTGAACAAGTGATGCCGGTAAAGCTGGCGCAGGCGCTGGCGAATCCGTTATTTCCGGCGCTGGATAGCGCCTTACGTTCGGGCCGCCATATCGGTCTGGATGAACTGGATAATCATGCCTTCCTGATGGATTTTCAGGAATATTTTGAAGAGTTTTACAGCCGCTATAACGTGGAATTGATCCGTGCGCCGGAAGGCTTCTTCTACCTTCGCCCGCGTTCAACGACGCTCATTCCCCGTTCGGTCCTGTCTGAACTGGACATGATGGTCGGTAAAATTCTTTGCTATCTCTATCTCAGCCCGGAACGCCTGGCGAATGAAGGGATTTTTACCCAGCAAGAGTTGTACGACGAGCTGCTAACGCTGGCTGATGAAGCGAAGCTGCTGAAACTGGTGAACAACCGTTCAACCGGTTCGGATGTTGATCGCCAGAAGCTACAGGAAAAAGTTCGTTCTTCGCTAAACCGTCTGCGCCGTTTAGGCATGGTGTGGTTTATGGGCCACGACAGCAGCAAATTCCGTATTACGGAATCAGTCTTCCGCTTTGGCGCGGACGTGCGCAGCGGCGACGATCCGCGCGAAGCGCAGCGTCGGTTAATTCGTGATGGCGAAGCGATGCCAGTCGAGAACCGCCTGCAGCTCAACGATGAGCCCGAAGAGAATCAGCCGGACAGTGGAGAAGAAGAATAATGATTGAACGCGGTAAATTTCGCTCACTTACGCTGATTAACTGGAATGGTTTTTTTGCCCGTACGTTCGACCTTGATGAACTGGTTACCACGCTGTCCGGCGGTAACGGTGCGGGTAAGTCCACCACCATGGCGGCATTTGTTACGGCGCTCATCCCGGACTTAACCCTGCTGCATTTCCGTAACACCACCGAAGCCGGTGCAACCAGCGGTTCACGTGATAAGGGCCTGCACGGTAAGTTGAAAGCGGGTGTCTGTTACTCAATGCTCGACGTCCTTAACTCGCGCCATCAGCGTGTGGTTGTGGGGGTGCGTCTGCAACAGGTTGCCGGTCGCGATCGTAAAGTGGATATCAAACCGTTTGCCATTCAGGGACTGCCGATGTCGGTGCAGCCAACCCAACTGGTGACGGAAACGCTGAATGAACGCCAGGCGCGTGTGCTGTCCCTCTCTGAGCTGAAAGAGAAGCTTGATGAGATGGAAGGCGTGCAGTTTAAACAGTTCAACTCAATCACCGATTATCACTCACTGATGTTCGATCTGGGCATCATCGCCCGTCGTCTGCGTTCCGCGTCTGACCGTAGTAAATTCTATCGTCTGATTGAAGCCTCGTTGTACGGCGGGATCTCCAGTGCCATTACCCGTTCACTGCGTGATTACCTGCTGCCGGAAAACAGCGGCGTACGAAAAGCGTTCCAGGATATGGAAGCTGCGCTGCGTGAAAACCGCATGACGCTGGAAGCGATTCGCGTAACTCAGTCTGACCGTGACCTGTTTAAGCATTTGATCAGCGAAGCGACCAACTATGTGGCCGCGGATTATATGCGCCACGCCAACGAACGTCGTATCCATCTCGATAAAGCGCTGGAATATCGTCGTGAGCTGCATACTTCACGCAAGCAGCTGGCCGCGGAGCAGTATAAGCACGTGGATATGGCGCGCGAACTGGGCGAGCATAACGGCGCGGAAGGCGATCTGGAAGCTGATTACCAGGCTGCGAGCGATCACCTGAATCTGGTGCAAACCGCGCTGCGTCAGCAGGAAAAAATTGAACGCTACGAAGCGGATCTCGAAGAACTGCAGGTCCGTCTCGAAGAACAAAATGAAGTGGTGGCGGAAGCCGTTGACCGCCAGGATGAAAACGAAGCCCGCGCAGAAGCCGCTGAACTGGAAGTGGATGAGCTGAAAAACCAGCTTGCCGATTATCAGCAAGCGCTGGACGTCCAGCAAACGCGAGCCATCCAGTATACCCAGGCGATCCAGGCGCTGAATCGGGCGAAAGAGCTCTGCCACTTACCGGATCTGACCGCCGACAGCGCTGCCGAATGGCTGGAAACCTTCCAGGCGAAAGAGCAGGAAGCCACTGAAAAACTGCTGACGCTGGAGCAAAAAATGAGCGTGGCACAAACCGCGCACAGCCAGTTCGAACAGGCTTATCAGCTGGTGGCGGCTATCAATGGCCCGCTGGCGCGTGGTGAAGCCTGGAGCGTGGCGCGTGAACTGCTGCGGGAGGGCGTTGAACAGCGCCACCTGGCGGAACAAGTGCAGCCGTTGCGTATGCGACTCAGCGAACTGGAACAGCGTCTGCGCGAACAGCAAGACGCAGAGCGTCTGCTGGCTGAATTCTGTAAGCGTCAGGGTAAACAGTTCGATATCGATGAGCTGGAAGCGCTGCACCAGGAGCTGGAAGCACGCATCGCCGCCTTGTCGGACAGCGTTTCTTCTGCCAGCGAACAGCGTATGACGTTGCGTCAGGAGCAGGAACAACTGCAGTCTCGTATCCAGCACCTGATGAAACGAGCGCCTGTCTGGCTGGCCGCGCAGAATAGCCTGAATCAGCTTAGCGAGCAGTGTGGCGAAGAGTTTACCTCAAGCCAGGACGTGACCGAGTATCTGCAACAACTGCTGGAGCGCGAGCGTGAAGCCATTGTTGAGCGTGATGAAGTCGGTGCGCGCAAAAATGCGGTTGATGAAGAGATTGAGCGTTTAAGTCAGCCGGGCGGTGCGGAAGATCAGCGTCTGAACGCGCTGGCAGAACGCTTCGGCGGCGTGCTGTTGTCAGAAATCTATGACGACGTTAGCCTTGAAGATGCGCCGTACTTCTCTGCGCTGTACGGTCCTTCGCGTCATGCCATCGTGGTGCCGGATCTGTCGCTGATTACCGAACAGCTTGAAGGGCTGACGGATTGCCCGGAAGATCTCTATTTCATCGAAGGGGATCCACAGTCGTTTGATGACAGCGTTTTCAGCGTTGATGAACTGGAAAAAGCGGTAGTGGTGAAAACCGCCGAGCGTCAGTGGCGTTATTCCCGCTTCCCGACGGTGCCGATTTTTGGTCGTGCAGCGCGCGAAAGCCGTATCGAAACCCTGCATGCTGAGCGTGAAGGGCTGTCTGAACGTTTTGCAACGCTCTCTTTTGATGTCCAGAAAACCCAGCGTCTGCATCAGGCGTTCAGTCGCTTCATTGGCAGTCATTTGTCGGTGGCGTTTGAAGCCGATCCAGAAGCGGAAATTCGCCAACTGAATGGCCGCCGCATTGAACTGGAACGTGCGTTGACCAATCATGAAAATGATAATCAGCAAAGCCGTATCCAGTTTGAGCAGGCGAAAGAGGGGGTCTCCGCTCTTAACCGCCTGCTGCCGCGTTTGAATCTGCTGGCGGATGACACGCTGGCCGATCGCGTGGACGAAATTCGTGAGCGCCTGGATGAAGCCCAGGAAGCGGCGCGTTTTGTGCAGCAACATGGCAACCAGTTAGCCAAACTGGAACCGATTGTTTCGGTCCTGCAAAATGACCCTGAGCAGTTTGAACAACTGAAGGAAGACTACGCCTATTCCCAACAGATGCAGCGCGATGCGCGTCAGCAAGCTTTCGCCCTGACCGAAGTGGTGCAGCGCCGGGCGCACTTTAGCTATTCCGACTCTGCTGAAATGCTTAGCGGCAACAGCGATTTGAACGAAAAACTGCGTGAGCGCCTGGAACAGGCGGAAGCTGAACGCGCCCGCGCCCGTGAAGCGCTACGCAGTCACGCTGCACAGTTAAGCCAGTACAACCAGGTTATGGCGTCGCTGAAAAGCTCCTATGACACCAAAAAAGAGCTGCTTAACGATTTACAACGTGAATTGCAGGATATTGGCGTTCGTGCGGACAGCGGTGCCGAAGAGCGCGCGCGTATTCGTCGTGACGAACTGCATGCGCAGCTCAGCAACAACCGTGCGCGCCGTAACCAACTGGAAAAAGCGCTGACCTTCTGCGAAGCGGAGATGGACAACCTGACCCGCAGGCTGCGCAAGCTGGAACGTGATTATTTTGAAATGCGCGAGCAGGTGGTCACCGCAAAAGCTGGATGGTGTGCGGTGATGCGGATGGTGAAAGATAACGGCGTTGAACGCCGCCTGCACCGTCGTGAGCTGGCGTATCTTTCCGGTGATGAACTGCGCTCGATGTCGGATAAGGCGCTTGGTGCGCTGCGACTGGCGGTTGCGGATAACGAACACCTGCGTGATGTGCTGCGCATGTCTGAAGATCCAAAACGTCCAGAGCGTAAAATTCAGTTCTTTGTTGCAGTTTATCAGCATCTGCGTGAACGTATTCGCCAGGATATTATCCGTACCGACGATCCGGTTGAAGCGATCGAACAGATGGAGATTGAGCTGAGCCGTCTGACGGAAGAATTAACGTCCCGCGAACAGAAGCTGGCGATCAGCTCTCGCAGCGTGGCGAATATCATTCGTAAGACTATTCAGCGCGAACAGAACCGTATTCGCATGCTGAACCAGGGTCTGCAAAGCGTGTCGTTTGGCCAGGTAAACAGCGTTCGTCTGAACGTCAACGTACGCGAGACGCATGCGACCTTGTTGGACGTGCTCTCAGAGCAGCATGAGCAGCACCAGGACCTGTTTAACAGCAATCGTCTGACCTTCTCTGAAGCGCTGGCGAAGTTGTATCAGCGTCTGAATCCGCAGATTGATATGGGACAACGTACGCCGCAAACCATTGGTGAAGAGCTGCTGGATTACCGTAACTATCTGGAAATGGAAGTGGAAGTTAACCGTGGCTCTGACGGTTGGCTGCGTGCTGAATCTGGCGCGCTGTCAACGGGTGAAGCGATCGGGACCGGGATGTCTATTCTGGTGATGGTTGTGCAAAGCTGGGAAGACGAAGGGCGTAGACTGCGCGGGAAAGATATTTCTCCTTGCCGTCTGCTGTTCCTTGATGAAGCTGCGCGACTCGATGCGCGCTCTATCGCGACCCTGTTTGAACTGTGCGAGCGTCTGCAAATGCAGCTGATTATCGCAGCTCCAGAAAACATTAGCCCGGAGAAAGGCACCACCTATAAACTGGTGCGTAAAGTCTTCCAGAACACCGAACACGTTCACGTGGTTGGCCTGCGCGGGTTTGCGCCTCAGTTACCTGAGCCGCTGCCTGGCACCGAAGATGCCTCCTCGCAGGCAAGCTAATAAATATCCTCCGGCATAGCCGGAGGTTTTTCGGATGCGCCTATAAGGCTCTGTTACCAGCCGCGCCCTAACAGGCGCATACGATCTGACATTTGCATCAGACTTCGTTACTTACGGCCCGTAAACGGGCTACCCGGATAAGGGATCGATAACTGCTCACCCATTTTATCTTCTGCAAGCTGGTGCTTTATGTATTCCTGTATCTTCACCGTGTTCTTACCCACCGTATCTACGTAGTATCCCCGGCACCAGAACTCTCTATTCCTGTACTTGAATTTCATATCCCCAAACTGCTCATACAGCATCAGACTGCTTTTCCCTTTCAAATACCCCATAAAGCCGGATACGCTCATTTTAGGTGGGATTTCCACAAGCATATGGATATGATCTGCACAGCATTCCGCTTCCAGAATCCGCACGTTTTTCCACTCACACAGCTTTCTTAAGATGCTGCCTATCACCCTGCGTTTCTCTCCGTAGAACGCTTGTCTTCGGTATTTTGGCGCAAAAACTATGTGATATTTACAGTTCCATCGGGTGTGCGCTAAGCTCTTTTCGTCCCCCATTGGGACCCCCTTTTGATTTCTTGTTGAACTTTTGCAGTTGCCAGACCGCAAGGTGTTTTAACAAATCAAAAGGGGTTTTAATAACTGGCCCAAAGCTGAAAGCTTTCCGGAACCCCCAGCCTAGCTGGGGGTTTTCTATGCACAAATAAAAGGCGGCTAAATGGCCGCCTTCTTTTTTTCCGGAAATTCTCAATACCAGGTGTAATTTCTTTAAACTTCTTTACATTAGGCTAGGCAAAAATTTTTTCATGTTTATATACTAAAGGTAAGCCTAACGTGTCACAGGCTTGCTCGTCATACTTCAGCTTGTATTGGCGTTTTACAGGTCCGGCCCCGCCAAAATAAGGGGAAGACATACGGCCTGGCTACTCAAAGTATGATAAAAACAGGGGGCAAGGGATGTTGCTTAATAAAATGTGTGGTCGTCGGCTGTCGGCAATCAGTTTGTGCCTGGCCGTAACATTCGCTCCACTGTTCAATGCGCAGGCCGATGAGCCTGAAATGATTCCTGGCGATAGCTCTGCGACCGTCAGTGAACAGCCAACAGCGTTATTGCAGCCGCAGGTTCAATCTTCCGCGACGGCTATCATGGCGGGTATTTTACCGCTGCCCGAGGGCATGTCAGTTGATAAAGCCCGCGCTGAATTACAATCTCAACTTCCAGCGGGCTTCACACCGGTTTATATGAGCCAACTGGAACGGCTGTATGCCGCACGCGAAATGAAACCGATGTGGGAAAATCGTGATGCGGTAAAAGCCTTTCAGCAACAGTTAGCTGAAGTGGCGATTGCCGGCTTTCAGCCACAGTTCACCACCTGGGTTGCTCTACTGACTGACCCGGCAGTAACCGGTCAGGCGCGAGATATCGTGCTCTCAGATGCAATGATGGGGTATCTGCACTTTATTGCTAACATCCCCGTCAAAGGTAATCGCTGGCTCTATAGCGATAAGCCCTATGCGCTGACGACGCCGCCGATTTCCGTGATCAACCAATGGCAAGTCGCGCTGGATAACGGTCAACTGACTTCGTTTGTCGCCAGCCTGGCACCGCAACATCCGCAGTACGCAGCAATGCATGGATCGCTGCTCAAGCTGGTGGGCGATACGCGACCCTGGCCGCAACTGACCAGTACCGCGACGCTGCGTCCAGGGGAGTGGAGTAACGACATCCCTGCGCTGCGTGAAATTTTGCGCCGCACCGGGATGCTGGAGTCAGTTGTCAGTACGGGTGCCAAAGAAGGCCGTAGCGCTTACGATCGTGAACTTGTTGACGCGGTTAAGCGTTTTCAGACGTGGCAGGGGCTAGGGGCCGATGGCGCGATTGGCCCTGCCACGCGTGACTGGCTGAACGTGACGCCTGCTCAACGTGCGGGCGTGCTGGCGTTAAATATTCAGCGTTTGCGCCTGCTGCCGGGTACGCTGTCTACCGGTATCATGGTGAATATTCCGGCCTACTCACTGGTGTATTATCAGAACGGCAATCAGGTGCTGGCCTCGCGCGTTATCGTCGGCCGTCCCGATCGTAAAACGCCGATGATGAGCAGCGCGCTGAATAACGTGGTCGTTAACCCACCGTGGAACGTGCCGCCGACGCTGGCCCGGAAGGATATTCTGCCTAAAGTTTGGAATGACCCAGGGTATCTTGAGCGTCACGGCTATACCGTAATGCGCGGCTGGAACAGCAAAGAGACGATAGATCCGTGGCAGGTTGACTGGGCCACCATCACCGCCTCCAATCTGCCGTTCCGTTTCCAGCAGGCTCCGGGAGCGCGTAACTCGCTCGGACGCTATAAATTCAATATGCCGAGTTCGGACGCTATTTATCTGCACGATACGCCGAACCACAATCTGTTTCAGAAGGATACGCGGGCGTTAAGCTCCGGCTGCGTGCGTGTGAATAAGGCATCTGAACTGGCGAATATGCTGCTACAGGATGCAGGGTGGAATGATACGCGTATCTCGGATGCCCTGAAGCAAGGGGATACAAGGTACGTGAATATTCGCCAGAATATTCCCGTCAACCTCTACTATCTGACCGCATTTGTTGGCCCGGATGGCCGCACACAGTATCGTACAGATATTTACAATTACGATCTGACAGCGCGATCCAGTGCACAAATTGTGGCAAAAGCTGAACAATTAATCAGATAAATGAAGCAGTTCGAGGAAAATGGTTGTCGTAAGTTATGCTGGAAACGGGGCAGGATGGCTGCAAGCCCCGTATTTCCTGGGGTTGGGAGCCTTGACGTGGACTACTTAGCCAGATAAGGTTTCCCGCGTGCGCTAGAGCATACATACGATAACATTGACCTTGTAGATCTTAATACCATGGACAAATTTGACGCTAATCGCCGCAAACTGCTGGCGCTTGGTGGCATTGCCCTCGGCGCTGCCATCCTGCCTACGCCTACGTTTGCTACACTCTCGACCCCACGTCCGCGCATTTTGACTCTGAATAACCTGCATACCGGTGAGTCAATAAAAGCAGAGTTTTTTGATGGCAGGGGCTATATTCAGGACGAATTAGCTAAACTTAATCACTTTTTCCGTGATTTTCGTGCGAATAAAGTGAAACCCATCGATCCGGGATTGTTCGATCAACTCTTCCGTCTGCAGGGCCTGTTGGGCACGCGTAAACCCGTACAGCTTATTTCTGGTTACCGTTCTATTGATACCAATAATGAATTACGTGCGCACAGCCGCGGTGTGGCAAAGAAAAGCTACCACACGAAAGGGCAGGCCATGGATTTCCATATTGAAGGCATCGCATTAAGTAATATTCGCAAAGCTGCGTTATCTATGCGCGCAGGTGGTGTAGGATACTACCCACGCAGTAACTTTGTGCATATTGACACCGGACCGGCGCGTCACTGGTGATCCATAAGCTTAATGAAACAGGAGCCGTATGAACTATCGTATTATTCCGGTCACTGCATTCGCCCAGAACTGTTCGTTAATCTGGTGTGAGCAAACCCGTCTGGCTGCGCTGGTCGATCCCGGCGGCGATGCTGAGAAAATCAAACAGGAAGTCGATGCCAGTGGCCTGACGTTAATGCAGATCCTGCTCACCCATGGTCATCTTGATCACGTAGGTGCGGCGGCTGAACTGGCACAGCATTATGGTGTACCGGTTATTGGTCCGGAAAAAGAAGACGAGTTCTGGTTACAAGGGCTTCCTGCTCAGAGTCGCATGTTTGGCCTGGGCGATTGTGAACCGCTTACGCCCGATCGCTGGTTGAATGAAGGCGACCGGGTAAGCGTGGGTAACGTGACGTTGCAGGTACTGCATTGCCCGGGCCACACGCCGGGACATGTGGTCTTCTTTGATGAACAATCAAAGCTACTGATTTCTGGTGACGTGATTTTCAAAGGCGGCGTAGGCCGCAGCGATTTTCCTCGTGGAGATCACAGTCAATTGATTGATTCGATTAAACGTAAACTGTTGCCGTTGGGCGATGACGTGACGTTTATTCCGGGTCACGGCCCACTTTCGACATTGGGCAACGAACGGCGACATAATCCGTTCCTGCAGGATGAAATGCCTGTCTGGTAACACCGCAGATAAATGGAAAAGGCCGCTATTGCGGCCTTTTTAGTACGCGCGCGATTACAGCACTGCAACAATCGCTTCGCACAGCGGCGCCATGTTATCTGGCGTCATTCCTGCTACGTTCACACGTCCGGATGCGACGGCATAGACACCAAACTCTTCGCGCAGACGCAGAACCTGATCTTTGGTCAGGCCGCTGAATGAGAACATGCCGTTCTGTTTGATGATAAAGCTGAAGTCGCGGTTCGCACCTTTTTCCTGCAGCGTATTCACAAACAGCAGACGCATACGCTGAATGCGCTGACGCATATCGGTCAGTTCCTGCTCCCAGATAGCGCGCAGGGCATCGTTACTCAGAATGGTTGCCACAACCGACGCACCGTGCGCTGGTGGGTTGGAATAGTTGGCACGAATAACGGACTTCATCTGGCTAAACGCACGATCGACGGTTTCAGCATCGGATGCAACCAGTGTACAGGCGCCTACGCGTTCATTGTACAGACCAAAGTTCTTGGAGTAGGAGCTGGCGACGATCAGCTCTTTGTGCAGCGCAGCGAATGCGCGCAGACCTTCTGCATCTTCTTCCAGACCGCGGGCAAAGCCCTGGTATGCGAAGTCAAACAGCGGCAACCAACCTTTTTCGACAGCAAGCTGAGCCAGTGTTTGCCATTGCTCCAGCGTAGGATCGATACCGGTTGGGTTATGGCAGCAACCGTGGAATAACACCACATCGCCAGCCTGCGCTTCGCTGAGGCTTGCCAGCATCGCATCAAAGTCTAATGAGTGGTTTGCCGCATCATAATAGTGGTATTCACGAACTTCCAGACCGGCAGAGTTAAAGACGCTCTTATGGTTTGGCCAACTTGGATTGCTCACCCATACGCGTTTAGCTGAGGTGTTTTTTGCCAGAAAATCAGCTGCTACACGCAGTGCGCCAGTGCCGCCAGGGGTCTGTGCCGTACGTGCACGTTTGTCGTTGATAAGCGAACTTTCTTTACCAAACAGTAATTCCTGAGTGCAGCGACCAAACTCTGGAATACCGTCAATGCCAAGGTAATTTTTGGTGGTTTCATTTTCCAGTATATATTGCTCGGCTTTTTTAACGCTGGTCAGTACCGGCGTTTTACCTGTCTCATCTTTATATACACCGATCCCGAGGTTTATTTTTCCAGGGCGGTCATCGGCACGAAACAAATCAGCCAGACCCAAAATAGGGTCGGCAGGAGCGGCGGTAATGTTCTCAAACATGACGAGGTTCCATAGTGATTACAGAAGGGAAGTCCGCTATCAGGTTAACGGTAGATTTACAAAATGCCAACCGTTACTGACGAAAAGCTGAGGTGTTTTTTTAAGACGCAAGAATCCGCTAGCAGACATAAAAAAACAGGACCGAAGTCCTGTTTTTTAGGCATTTAACAAAGAGGTCTGCTATTAGAATTGGTAAACGATACCGACTGCAACGATGTCGTCAGAGTTTACGCCCAGTTTGTTGTCAGAATCGATCTGGTTAATCTGGTAGTCAACATAGGTGGACATGTTTTTGTTGAAGTAGTAAGTCGCACCAACTTCGAAGTAATCGACCAGATCCACGTTGCCGATACCTTCTACGTCTTTCGCTTTAGATTTGTTGTAGGAGATGGACGGACGCAGGCCGAAATCGAATTGGTACTGAGCAACGATGAATACGTCTTCAGTTTTGTTAGCAAAGCCGCTGTTACCGGCACCCGAGATGCGGGTCGCGTTACGGGTTTCACCGTAGTTTGCTGCCAGGTAGATGTTGTTAGCATCGTATTTCAAGCCGGTTGCCCACTGCTCAGCTTTTTTACCGCCATTGCCGTAGAATGAGTTTTCCTGCGCGTTGGTGCGATCAGCTGCGCCGTAAGCACCTACGATACCGAAACCATCCATTTCGTAGCTTACAGAACCGCCAACGCCGTCACCGTTTGAGCGACCGGTATTGCCATCACGTTCGTTTTTACCCAGGTACTGGACACCGAAGTTCAGGCCGTCAACCAGACCGAAGAAGTTAGAGTTACGGTAGGTTGCAACACCACCAACACGACCAACGAAGAAGTTGTCGCTGTATGCGGTATCACCACCAAACTCTGGCAGCATATCGGTGTAACCCAGCGCATCGTAAACGATACCGTAGTTACGACCGTAGTCGAAAGAACCCAGATCGGCATATTTCAGACCTGCAAATGCCAGACGGGTTTTGTTGCCGTTCTGAGCGTCACTACCGCCTTCAGAGTTGTTACCGGCAAAGTTATATTCCCACTGACCGTAACCGGACAGCTCGGAGTTAATCTGAGTTTCCCCTTTGAAACCAAGACGAGCATAGGTCTGATCGCCATCGTTGCTGGCGCTGTCAGAAAAATAGTGCAGACCAACGGTTTTACCGTAGATATCCAGCTTGTTGCCATCTTTGTTGTAAACTTCAGCAGCGTTAGCTGCCCCGGCTACCAGCAGAGCAGGGATAACCACTGCCAGAATATTGCGCTTCATCATTATTTATTACCCTCATCGGTTTTTATATGACACCTGCCACTGCCGCCAATAATTTCCGTCAATAAAAATGTACGGAACTATTGATGAGAGTTTGGTGTCTTTATGTGTCTGACAGGCATCTTTCCATTCAAACTATCGTTTCGCTACCGTCAAAGTGCTACAAATATAAAGATTTAGTTTCAAAAAGAAAAAATATGTAACAAAATGTTGTTTTTGTGCGACTTTGTGAACGACTTCAAATTTCAGATGTCCGTGCGCTGAAAATCACCATTTCTATTCCTATTTATATGATTTTCTTATATTTAATTTAGATAAACTCTTTTTTACACTGTTCTGCTATAAAGCCCCTGCTTTACAGATGGCTATTTATGGACGTCTGGAATGCTGTGCGAATGGTTATAAAATGTACTATTTAATCAGAAAATGCTAATCCACAATAAAAATAATGATTATTTTTTGTTCAAATGTATTGCAGTGAAATATTACGTAACAGGAAGGGGAAGGCGAAGGGGCGTGTTAAACGTCGGAGGGGAGCCGAAAACGTAAAGCAGTCACAAAAAAAGCCAGCAATGCTGGCTTTAGTATTAAAAATACAGATTTAGAAACTGGCATTACGGGGTGTACGCGGGAACGGAATAACGTCACGGACGTTCTGCACGCCGGTAACGTAAGCGATCAAACGCTCAAAGCCTAAGCCGAAGCCGGAATGCGGAACGGTACCGTAGCGACGCAGGTCGCGATACCACCAGTAATCTTCTTTGTTCAGACCCATTTCCAGCATACGGGCATCCAGTACGTCCAGACGTTCTTCACGCTGAGAACCACCGATAATTTCACCGATTCCTGGAGCCAGTACGTCCATTGCTGCGACCGTTTTACCGTCTTCGTTAAGGCGCATATAAAACGCTTTGATATCTTTCGGGTAGTTTTTAACCACGACCGGCGCTTTAAAGTGCTCTTCAGCAAGGTAACGTTCATGCTCAGAAGAGAGATCCACCCCCCAGTAAACCGGGTTTTCGAACTGTTTGCCGCATTTTTCCAGAATGCTCACCGCGTCGGTGTAATCCACCTGCGCGAAGTCAGCGTCAATGAAACGTTCCAGACGTGAAATCGCGTCTTTGTCGACACGTTCGGCGAAGAATTTCATATCATCAGCACGCTCAGCCAGTACCGCTTTGAACGCGTACTTCAGCATTGCTTCAGCCAGGCCTGCAACATCGTTCAGATCGGCGAAAGCCACTTCCGGTTCCAACATCCAGAACTCTGCCAGATGACGACTGGTGTTGGAGTTTTCTGCACGGAAAGTCGGGCCAAAGGTATAAATTTTGGACAGCGCGCAGGCGTAGGTTTCGCCGTTCAACTGACCGGAAACAGTCAGGAAAGCTTCTTTACCAAAGAAGTCTTTGTCGAAATCGACTTTGCCCTGATCGTTACGCGGCAGGTTTTCCAGATCCAGCGTAGACACGCGGAACATTTCACCAGCACCTTCGGTGTCGGAGGCAGTGATCAGCGGTGTGGAAACCCAAAAGAAACCCTGCTCATGGAAAAAGCGATGCAGCGCTTGCGCCAGCGTATGACGTACACGCGCGACAGCACCAATCATGTTGGTACGTGGACGCATGTGCGCCACTTCACGCAGATACTCGATGCTGTGACGCTTAGCCGCCATTGGATAGGTATCTGGATCTTCAACCCAGCCGGCGACTTCAACCTCAGTGGCCTGAATTTCAAAGCTCTGTCCTTGTCCCGGTGAGGCAACGACTTTACCCGTTACGATAACTGAACAACCCGTCGTCAGGCGCAGTACATCCTGATTGTAATTGGGCAGAGAATTATTGATGACGGCCTGTACAGGATCAAAGCAGGAACCGTCATAAACGGCGAGGAAGGAGATGCCAGCTTTTGAATCTCGGCGGGTACGTACCCATCCGCGCACGGTGACTTCGCTGTCAACGGCTACGCGGCCCTGGAGTACGTCGGCTACAGGCACAACGCTCATAATATTCTCTCTGTTAATAGTCGGATATATAAACACATGTCCACCCGTTATGGGGGGGATACCTATGTTACCTGGCATCTGCAATCAGACAAGCAGAATTCGTAGCTGGAATGAAAGATTTCGGAAATTAACGTGAAAAGGGAGCCAAACTGGCTCCCTGGAAGGTTTAACTGGCTTTTTTAATATGCGGCAAATCGAAGGCTTTGCGTAGCGCACGCACGAACGCTTTATCGTGGCAGATGGTTTTACCCGGGCTATCAGATAACTTCGCCACGGGTTTGCCGTTACATTCCACCAGCTTGATTACAATATTGAGCGGCTTAACCTGGGGAATATCACAAGTTAAGCGTGTGCCAATGCCAAAACTCAACTGCACCCGAGAAGAGAAGTGGCGGTAGAGCTCAATCGCTTTTTTCAGATCGAGGTTATCTGAAAAAACCAGCGTTTTGCTCAGCGGATCAATGCCCAGTTTTTCATAATGGGCGATGGCTTTTTCACCCCATTCCACCGGGTCGCCTGAGTCATGGCGTAAACCCTGGTAGCGGGTTGCAAACTCAACGCCAAAGTCGCGTAAAAACGCATCCATGGTGATGCAATCGGTCAGGGCAATGCCGAGTTGGTCAGGATATTCATTTAACCAGGCGGCCAGGGCAACACGCTGGCTGGTGGCAAGCTCAGGGCTGATTTGCTGATGAGCCTGGAACCACTCATGCGCCTGTGTGCCCATTGGTGTTAATGACAGGCGGCGGGCCAGATCATAGTTACTGGTGCCGACAAACCAGGGCTCTCGCTGCAGGCGTTTAACAATAGCTTGCTGTACTTCACGTGAAAAACGACGACGCGTACCGAAATCCATCAAATGGAAGCGGGACATATCGACATCTTTTGTTAAAGCAGAGAATTCTACTAGTTTGCTTTCCAGCTCATTGAGTGCCTGCGGGACGCCTGATTCGGGCGAACGGTAACGGTGTACCATCTCGCTGATAACCGCTAGCAGCGGGACTTCCCACATGATCACTTCACGCCACGGCCCGGTTAAGCGGATGTTCAGCTTACCGTTATCATTGGTGACGCAAACCTGTTCCGGGTTATAGCGGAAATCACGTAACCAGGTGAGGTAATCAGCTTTAAAGAAAGGCAGGCCGGAGAGCCACTGGTACTCGTCCTCCTGCAGTCGCAGGTGTTGCATAGCATTCACCTGCTCACGAATAGAATCGGCATAAATACCGAGCAGGTCATCGCCACGGCAACGAAATTCAGCCGCTACTTGTACATCATAGTAGTGGTGAAAAACGGCTTGCTGCATATGCAACTTATAAGCGTCTGTATCCAGCAGCGAGTGCAGAACAGGAGAAGCGAATTGTGTCATAGGTGCGCAGTAGCATCCTCTCACGGGAGCGTTTAGTACAATAAACAACTAAGAAAACCGCTGGAGTATACCCTGTTTAGCGATTTATTGAACCCCGATCACACCATAAGCTGTCTTTTTGGTCGAGGGCAATTCGTGCCGCGTGTTATTAACATGTAGCAATAACGATACTAAACACTTGATTTAAAGGCTATCTACTGTGCTGATACAATGCTTTGGGGCAGTGATGGGGCAAAACGTGAAAGAGCCCCGTTGAGCAGAGAAACCTGTTCGGCACTCTTCTCGGACATCCACTTCCCGTACACCTTGTAAACCATCTGAGCATCCGTATGCCCCATCTGAGTTGCTATAAAGTTTGGGTTCGCACCTGCTGACAATGACCAGCACGCATAAGTATGTCGTGACTGGTACGCGTTTCGGTAACGAATACCGGCCCGCTTGATTATCGGTGCCCAAATTTTATTTATCGAATTAACCGCGTAGTGATATCCTCTTCTGGGCCCACGTTTGACGCATTGAGGACTGAAAACGAAAGTGCATGGGTGTATGACTGACTGGCCATATTCCCGCAACTTCACTTCAACCTCATACTGCCGGCCAAGGCGTGTCAACTGGGCCTGATTCCTCAGAGCATCAATAGCTGGTTGAATGAGATATATCACCCTGTCAGTGCCTGCATCGGTCTTTGGCAGGGTGAACTCATCCGTCTGGGTGAGGTTGCGCTTCACCGTAATGGTCCCGGCATGCAGATCGATATCTTCCCAGGCCAGACCGCACAACTCCCCATGCCTCATTCCGGTATAGACTGCCAGCGACCAGAGATTTTGCATCTGCTGGTGGCCACAAGCCTGGATGAACCGGATAAACTCTTCTGTTGTGAGTGGATCGGGTTCACCTTTCGCTTTCTTGAGGCGGTTAATTCCGCTAAACGGGTTTTCTTTTACGTAACCGTTATCAGCTCCAAACTGGAAGATCTCGGCCATCAGCATCATGTAATTATTCACCGTGGAAGACTTCCTGCCTTTTACCTGTGTCCGGTGATCCTTCTTCATTACATGGAAATCCGTCAGCAACTCCTTCCTGACATACAGCAAATCCTCAGTGGTAACCGCAGAAACCATTTTATTTTCGCCAATGCGCGGAAGCATGTTTTTTATGATGGATTCGTACCTACTCATGGTATTAGAGCTGATCTCCATTCTCTTCAGCTCTGACCATCTTTCGGTAAGCTCCAGCACAGTAATTTCCTTTCTATCCTGACCGAACCGGGCAAGGTTCGGTGAGTTTGGGAATTTTTCCGCATAGTTAAAATTCCCCATCCTTATCGCAAAACAAACCGAAGAACGCAGCTCACCGGCAATCTTGCGATTTTTGGCAGTATCAGGGACACCGAGGTTTTCCCTGACTCTTTTGCCTTTATATACAAACCATACGCGGAGTGAACCGCCGTGGTTTTCGACGCCTGTCGGGTATGATGTATTGGCCATTAATCCCTCCTGACGTCCAGGAGCGTGGACGAGTGTACTGCTTTTCATGCTGTCTTCGCACCTGGTTGATTTTTTTTCTGTGCCTCGATCCACTGATCAACGGCTTTCCTGTTGTACATGCATTCGCTCGAAGGTTTGGGATTACCATCTGGTGAAATGTGCAGGTACTCGCGGCCCAGTAGCCAGGATTCTTTTCTGGCGCGGGTGATGGTTCCGGGCTTAAGCCCGGTAACTGCAATCAAAACCCTTTCGCTAACCCAGTCATTCGGCACCAGAAGAACGACATCAGCACTGGTCTGCATGGATTTTCTCCATTTTATCGTTAGCCTGACAAACGCATCGATCAAAGGTGGAGGAGGGTACTACTGTCCTAAGCTCATTAATGAGGAAATTGTTGTGCTGCTGGTGCAGTTGCATATTGCGGTCTTTTTCAAGTTGGCGAAGAACTGCCAGTCGAGCTGTGATGATACGACGCTTACCTTTTACGATCTTTAGTGCGTGTTCTGCTTTTTTACGCCAAACACTCCACTCACTGCTGCTATTTGATTTAGCCAACTGATCTTCAATGCTGAGCTGAGTTTCTTCAGCGATCACAAGCTGGGATAGACAGTCGTGAATTGTGTTCAGGTTTTCAGTATTGATATGCGTTTTTTCCACTGTTAGCCTCCGAAATTCATCAAAAATTTGTACTCAATCAGCGCGCCGAACACGACGGTCACCAATAACAGGCCAAACAGCATAGGCTGGAAGAAAGACTTCATCGTGCCGCCTCCCGAAAAACCGCTCTGTATGCACGCATCATGTCGCGAGATTTACTGGACAAAACTGTCTTCATGAAGAAAATCCCAGTACGGGTTGCAATGATGCTTGGTGTGCAGAGCAGCGTGGCATCGACTACCCGGTTATGTTTACGGAACTCAAACACCGTACTGGTAATAACGATGTTCGCTACGGCGCCATAGTCCTGGTATTGGATTTTCATTTTCTGTCCTTCAGTTTGCTGTATCGTTCATGACTCATCACTTTCCAGTTCTGGCCGCCGTCTCGGGACAGCAGCCGCCAGCGGCGATTAACCCTCAGGCTCAGGTTTCCGGAGCAGTGCATACGGCATGGATGAATTCGCCTGGCTCTGAACTGGCGGAGTACATGGACCGCCTGCAGGTGTACCCACTCAGGAATTCGTATTGCTGTCAGGGCCATTGTCCTTCTCTCCTGCAGGTGGGGTTACCGTGTAACCGGCTTGTTCTGCCATCCATAAAAATGTCTCCAGTGATGCTGTAACCTCACCGTTCTGAACTGGGCGCGCGTGGATTACTTTCCCATTCTCGATCGTCAGCACAACTTCAATGGGACCGTGCGTCACCGAATAATTAACGTCAGCCATGAGTTGTCTCCTGGATGCGCAGCTCCATATCACGAGCCATTTCAATGAAAGTTTCTAAAGTGCAGATATGTTCATCCGGGAATAACCGACGATCACACTTCACCTTTCCGTTTTCGATATAGAGAACTACGCGACCACTGAAATCGGGCATGACATGCAGATCCACGTTCAATACTGGCCGGGGAATTTGCATACCCTGATAGAGCATTGTTTGTTGGTTATTCATGGCTGGCCTCCGTGATAACTGGTTTCTGCTTTTTAACGAACTCAACCAGCTCAGAAATGAGCTCGTCGATTAACTCCTTTCCGCTTTCTGTCAGGAACTCACCGCTGCCATTCACATCTACGGCGTTGCTGTAAATTCCTCGGATGGCTTTTACACCTTCAATATTTCCGTACTCACTGAGGATCATTTTTTCGAATCGTCTCAACAGGCCGTCAATTAATATTTCTGTTAATTCGACTGTGTTTATTCCACCCTTAGGCATATTAATGATGATGCAGGTGCTCCCTGTTTTTCGTTGGTGGCGTAATAGCGCAGATTTAAGAATTCTGTGGCGATACGTATTGATTAAATTATTCACGTCGCTTTTCCTCTGCTTCAAACCAGTACAATAAATTCGCCGAAGCATTAAGAGCCATACCTAGCAAAGAATTTTTTTGATTTGTGTTTAACTCATTATTGCTTATTACTATTTCCAGAATGGTGTTGAGGTTCTCTGCCTCCAAATGAATTTCATCTATCCCAGCCGTCTTTGGGTTCCACATTTTCTATCTCCCATATGCTTTTTTTAGGTAAAGCCGCGCGATTACCTCGTAACCGCAGGACGCATAAATGCATGCTGTTCTATATGCCGATTTATCTATAATGAAAGTCATATGAAGTGCCTCACAGCCAAAGAAGCGACAACCCTTCCGTGGATACGCATGTCTTTTTGATCACCAGCATTAAGCGTGAAAGTTTGGTAATGGAGATTGTCAAAAATAATCTTTAATGCGCCGTTCGGCAATGGCTCTATTCGCTTAATGAACAGGCAGCTACGGCCGAAAACATCGCCCGTAAAAACATATATACCGGGTGTAAGAACGCGGCCTCTACAATCAACAAAAGCCACTATCTCACAGGGGTCGATAGTCGGCTGCATTGAATCACCTTCCATCCTGCAGCTCTTAACTCTGTTTCCAAAATCATTAATATTGTCAGAGTCAAATAACATTTGAGGCTCTTTAATTGGCTTGTTAAAAGAAAGTGAAGTTTGCATTTCATTTCCTCAAGGTGAGTTTGGTCACACCATTTAAGGTGTTTTATTAATTGTTGGTGTTTATAGTTGTTTAATTTCGAAGTTATTTATTTGTTCGTTTACTTCTTCTAGTGTTTTTACAACCAAAGTAATTAACGCGTGTTCTCTTATTTCTTCCTCAGAGGTCATTCTTTCAAGAAGTAGCCATAATGAAGATGAACAACAAGTTATATCGTGAGCCCAACTCATGAGCATCGAACTTGTTTCATCTTTATTGAGAACTACAGTATCAGTCATCATTGTTTGTTCTCCGGCCAGTCATGCCCGATTTCGCGATTTATAACTGAAAGATTTTTCTTTAATTGGTTAATGCAAATTTGAATGAGGGCTGCTGGCTTATAGCCAGTATCTGGATCAGATTCGGCATATTCAAGCACGTTTACCACGCGATCAATATCCATAGCTAGCTTGTGGATGGGACCATTTTCAGACACCAATTGTTGAGTGCTCATCTTCTTGCTCCGTTTGCTTGTTGATGATCAAACAATACATAACGTATTAATTAACGTCAATACAAAACGGATTAATCTGATGTATTAATTTTTATCTCTATGTTTGTTAAGGTTTTTTTTGTTTGATTCGTGACGGAGGGAATAAAAAAGCCGCTTTCGCGGCTTGTGCACTATGGCAGATTGGTTATTTTTGCATCGACCACGACGCCGATAATACGGCAATTACCGTTTATGGGAATGATCGGATATTGGGGGTTCAACGGCTTGAGGAATCGTTGGCCAGCATCGATAACCAGTTTTTTGAAAGTGGCTTCGTTGTCTCCATCAAGCTTTGCTACAACTAATTTCCCGTTGATAGGCTCCACTTGAGGATCGACCAGTATAACCACACCTTCCGGAATGCTTAGGCCGACTGGTGATGTCATTGAATCACCTCGCACGTCCAACCAAAATGAATCCTCTGAACATTCCACAGTTGTATCGTACCAACGGTCTATAGCCCGCTTATGATATGGCTCTACAGCTTCCATCCAATCCCCTGCACTTACCCAGCTAATTACAGGGTAGCTTCCTTTCGACTCGTTAATTCCGATGAATGTCACATTGTGATCGGCTCTGGAGTCACTGACCGTTCCATCAGCATTCACCACGAAACCTGGCATTTTAAGTATGTTAAAAATCTTTGCTATGACCTCCAGGTTGGGTTCGCGTCTACCGTTCAACCAATGACCTAGCCCACCCTGGGTTATTCCTAGAGCTTCAGCTAGTTGTTCTTGAGTCATTCCGACTTCTTTCATCCTGGATTTAGCCAGGTCCTGCCATCTCTGTTTCATGTTCATGATTATTACAATCCGTATTTTTTGAACAAGTTCCATTTTGTATTATTGTTTGAAGTGTGTATAGTACGTTATGTATTATTTAGATAGGAACTATCCGAATGAGCGGAATCAAGAGCCTAAGGCTGAAAGCAAAGGTTACGCAGGGAGAATTGGCCGCATTGATTGCCAGTTCTCAGGGGGCAGTTAGCCATTACGAAACTGGTCGTCGAATCCCTGACATTGAGGTGGGTAAACGAATCGTGAGCGCTTTTAAGCAGCTCGGATATGAAACCAGTCTGGATGAGGTTTTTTCCGATGAACATACCGGAGAGCAACTTCGATAACTCAATACTGCCGGAAAACTACTCACAAGCGGATGCCGAGTGGATTAAGCAGCAGTTATTCAGCCTGACACCCACTGCACGACAAAAAGCGCTCCAGCGTTATGCAGCTGTGTATCAAGAGACGTTCGAGGCCGAACCCGTTTCGTACCGCAAGGAGAACCGGGCAAGGCATGAAGCAAACACAAGGCTTCGCCTGTTTGTGAGAAATCAGGGCAGAGCCTTACAGGGGTATACCGCCGAACCTCCCCTGGCTGGAACGCGACAGCGCTCCTGATTGTTTCGGGTTTAAAGGTACCCGAACAGAAGCAGGCTTAAAGGTGCCTGTTCAGGTTGGCAACCAACTGACCCAACTCCTCATGCGTACTAGGGAGGTAGTACGTTTTTATGGGGAAGAGGGAAAGGGGGGTAAGGGGGGATTGGGTGCAGGGGTAGGAATAGGGTCTTTTCCAACAGGAGAGATCCATTGGTTAAGTAGATCACTGTCTTAAGGGCGCAATTTAAAAAAACGCCTGTATCAGCAAGGTAGTACAAAGCGCTCAGGCGCTGAGAAACGAAAAGGGTTCTTCCTGGAAGAGTGATTTTTCAGAGGAGCTGAATCAGAAGGGAGGCTGGCAGCCTTTGGGGAGGCCGCCAGCCATGTGAGGGGGAATCCATGAAAACCACATCACAAAATTATTATCTCATCAGCACGGGAGCAGCACAATGGAGCTGACGATTACGCCGAATTTTGCACAGGAAAGAGCGCTAAACATGTTGCGCCGTGACTGGAAGGCAAACGACACCTTCATGGTGTACTCGCCAACTGGCAGCGGTAAAACTGGTCTTGCCGCTTTCATCGTTGCCGGGTTCGTCAGCCGTGGTATGCGCGTTCTGTTTTGTGCACCGTACACCATCCTGATTGGTCAGACGGCCAATCGCTTTGTGGAGTACGGGTTACCGGGGGATGAAATCGGTTATATCTGGGCGGATCACTCGAACTACGATCCAGCCCGTAAAATTCAGATTGCCAGCGCCGACACGCTTATTCGTCGTGTTTTTCCTGAAAATATCGATCTGCTGATTATCGACGAAGCACACCTACGTAAAAAACGCATCCTGAAGGATATCGAACGGCTGCGCGGCAAAGGCGTAAAGGTGATTGGTCTGTCGGGTACGCCTTTTTCCCCATTCCTGGGCAAATACTATGACCGACTCATTAAGCCGACCACCATCGGCGAGTTAATCCAGCGTGGCGATCTGAGTAAATACGAATTTTACGCGCCCACAAAGCCGGATCTGAAAGGCGTAAAAACCAAGTCTTCGCTTGAGTATGGCAGCGATTACAACGAAACGCAGCTGGCAGAAATCATGTGCGGCTCTACACTGGTGGGCGACATCGTACAGAACTGGCTGGAGAATGGCCGGGATCTGCCTACCATCGCTTTCTGCGTCAACGTAGCTCACGCCAATTTCCTGACAATCCAGTTTAACCAGACTGGTGTTAACGCTGAGGTCATGACCGCCGACACTCCAGTGGATGAGCGCCAGGCCATCATTCACCGCTTTGAAACCGGCGCAACGAAAATCATCGTTAGTGTGGGCGTTCTGGTGGCCGGCTTCGATAGTGACGTTCGCTGCATCATCTACGCCAGGCCTACAAAGAGCGAAATTCGCTGGCTGCAGGCACTCGGGCGTGGCCTGCGCACCGCACCGGGTAAAGAGTCCTGCCTCATCTTCGATCACAGTGGCACCGTGCACCGCCTTGGTTATCCGGATTCTATCGAGTATGACGATCTCCCTGGTAAGTCTGACGGCATGGAGGAAAGCGCACGCCGCGCAGCTGAAGAACGGGCCGAAAAACTCCCCCATGAATGTTCTCAATGCCACTACATGAAACCCGCTGGTGTGTACGCGTGCCCCAAATGCGGACATAAGCCGCTGGGCGGTGAGGACGTCGATACGGATACCGGACGCAAACTCAAAAAACTGGGTAAAAACCAGCATCTGCCCACGAAGGCAGAGAAACAGGCCTGGTGGAGCCAAATAAAATTCTATCAGCGCCAGCGCGTATCGCAGGGGAAAAAGCCCGTTAGTGATGGCTGGTGCGCTAACACTTTTCGCGACCGTTTCGACGAGTGGCCTAACGGGTTAAGTGATTTCCCGATGGAGATCACACCGACCGTTTCGAATTTCATCCGGCACAAATGGATTGCTTATGCGAAAGGTCAGGAGAAGGCCAAACGTATGCAGGCGGCATCTGGTGCACCTGCGCCATCCTCCATTCGGCAAGCACAGAAAGTGATTAGCGATATCAAACAGCAGTTAGGAAAACGAGCATGAAGACGGCAGAAGCAGCAATTGGGCATTGGCCTACCATCTTTGAGCACTTCGGCCTTCCGCCGATCACTGGTAAAAACCACTTTAAAGGCGAATGTCCGGTATGTGGAGCGCGCGGCAAGCTACGTATTGACGACCGCGACGGTCGGGGGACGTGGATTTGTACCTGCGGCAGCGGTGACGGTATGAAGCTTGTCACACTGACACAGGGGAAGCCATTTAATGAGGTTTGCAGGGAAATAGACCACCTGATCGGTAATGATTTTCAGCGTGTAAAAATCCCGGTCAGCAGCAGTGCTACCAGCCTGCGTACAAAGGTTCTGAATAAGTTCGCGAAGCTGCAGCCGTTGCGTGGCACTTCTGGTGCTGCGTATCTCAACACGCGCGGCATTTTCAGTCTGCCGCTTGAAGCGATCCGCTTCAACGATAAGCAGCGCCATGCAGGGAGGGTGTATCAGTCGCTTTATTCCCTCGCCACCGACGATAAAGGAGAACTGTGCTATCTGCACCAGACATTACTCGATGGCGCAAAAAAGGCAGATATCGGCACCAGTGCAAAGCGACAAAAATCCCTGCAGGAAGATAACTATCTTGATCACGCCTGTTCAGTGGCGATCAGGATGTTCCCGGTGGCCAGCACACTTGGTATCGCCGAAGGCATCGAAACGGCTCTGTCTGCGCACCAGATTTATAACGTAAATACCTGGGCAGCCATGACGGCCAACTTCATGAAGAAATTCCGCGTTCCGGCTGGCGTTAAGCACCTCATTATTTTTGCTGACCGTGACGAGAACAGCGCTACCGGGTTGGCTGCGGCCTATGAATGCGCTCATGCCAATCTGCTGGCAAAGAATGACCTACAGCGAGTGAGCGTGTACTGGCCCGATCACGATGATTTCAACAATATGCTCATGAACGGCGATCAGGTTCGTGAGCTGGTTTTCCATAAGAAAAAGGCGGCTGCGTAATGCGTACTGATAACAACGAACATAAAGCACTATTCACCATCCCGACGGCAGCGCACAGCTCCGCCCTCGCAAACATCAAGCCTCTGCCCGAGCAACGGAGAATCACCGGGCATAAGCAGACTGACGCTTATCTTTGGGTGCTGGAGGTTATCCGCCTGAATGAACCGGCACATCTGGACGCTGCAGAAGCTGCGCTGGAGAAAATTAAAATCTCTCCAAAAGAAGCCGAGGAACGGTATTCCCGTTATCTGCTGGCTAATGGCGGCGATCCTTTCCAGGTAGCTTTCGGTACCATCGGCATGGATAACCCGGCACGGGCTATTGAGAATGCTCGAGAGAACATCAAAAAAGCTGCTGATGTGCGCGCAACGTTCGGCAGCTATGAGGCTGTGATGGAGGACGTAGAGGCCGAGCGAGTTATTAAGTCCTCTGCGAAATTCATCAATGATTATGAGTGGGGATGGACTCCAGAGGAAATCGAAGTCGGCCATATTGACGGCGGTCGTATGTTTGAAATTGACGAGCAGCGTCGTGATTATGTTGATGGCTATCGTGATGTTCTACCTGAACCCCATACTCTCTCTGATGTTGTTCGTGAATTTGTTTACTGGGACTGGCTTTATAGCTTACGTAATGCTGCAGGCAAAGAACTCGGTTATGAATTCGGTTACTCAGAGCATCATAATTCAGTCTATGACCGCGAGCATTATCTGGAAAAATTGATGACAACACTTAAGCCAATCACTCGCGCTGAAGCCGTAGAGGTTTGCAGCTGGTTTCTGGCAAGTGGAAAGGACGAATACATGGAAGACAACGGCGCGGCGGTCATTCTTAATCTGGTTGGGGAGTGTGAACAATGAAACTTAAATCCGCACTAAAGCCCCCTTACCCTCAGCGTCCGTCAAATGTTAGCAAGGAGCATGAAAGAGAACAGTCACTGCGCGATATGTATGATGTTATGGATCGCTGGGGCGCTTGGGCTGCAGCAGAAAATAGTGGTGTAGACTGGCAACCAATTGCGGCAGGATTTAAGGGGCTACTACCTCATGGTAAAAAAACTCGAGTCCAGTGTGATGATGATGAGGGGATTCGAATCGACGGGTGTGTTGCGCGGCTTCGTAAATACAAGGTTTCTGAACACGAATTGCTGATCGCACACTTTGTGATTGGCATCTCTCTGAGAACAATTGCAAAGAGAAGGAAATGCTCGGATGGCACTATAAGAAAGGAACTGCAAACCGCACTCGGGTTTGTAGAAGGTGTGCTGTCAATGCTATAACAAGGGGGGATTCCCCCCATACAATTTCTACTGTTTTAAGAGGAGTCTTATGTTTAGCCTAATTATAATCAGGCAGTGCAATAAGAAAAAAATAGTAAGTATGGCAAGCCAAACGCAAAATAAACAAGCGTAAAGATTGGTTGAAAGACCGATGGTAAATTGAGCTATGGCGGTCGTTAGTGAAAATAAAATTGATGTATTTATGAAAGAAGAAAGGTTATCTAAAGGTTTATAGAGATCGGAGTCATTTATTTTATCGAGTGGAATACCATTCGCCTTGCTATAAGTATCTTTATACTCAGTAGTTGCAAATACCTTATCCCTAATATTTATAATGACAAAAGTATGCAAACTCAATAAAAAGGAACCAACAGAAATGAAGCCTGAAAAGAGATAGCCTCGCAGATTTTTGTGATAAAAATCAAAGAATTTTTCACTGACGCCAGGGGTGTTTCGATAAAGGAAGTACAGCCCCAACAAAACTAGGGCTGAAAGCAGGAATAGTACTAAGTACTGACTCCTCAACCTTTTATTTATAAGCCATTCATACAAAGGCATTTTTGTTGGTCCCGTTCAATATCTCATCCTTGATTATATCAAATACAGGGTTGGAAGTATAATTGTCGTTTGTCAAACCATTAACTTTTTCTGCTATTAAATCAAAATCATAAGATTCAAAGAAAGCAGGACAATCCATGAAATCTATGATTTTCTCTATCCCGCCGTGATCAACTGCTGTAACTCTTGCCTTAGATATTCCCCCTTTCATGGCATTAAAGGCATCTGACATTGTTTGTGATAGTGCTCCAACTTTATATTTATCGTCTGGATTAATGCTCATATCAATTGTCGTTGAGTTAGCAAATGCTTCGAGTGGAGTCATTGGCCCCCCTTTGAAGTCAATGTAATCAAATTTAAATGATGCTTTTTTTATTTCTTTAAATTTCCCAAGGATGGTTTTAATATCCTCCTTGGTTGTCATGATGCTAAATGAAAAACGCTTCTTATATTTTTTGTTAACAGCAGTGATTTCTTTTTGTTTTGGTTTGTCTCCCAGTTTTGCAATATCTGCTGCGTTCTGTTTTCTGATAAATTCATTGCTCACGGTTTGAAAGTGGCTGAAGAGTGTGTTCAGACTGCACGAACCATGATGAGACATATACAGACCGCGAAAATTAGTTTTATTCAGTAAAAATAAATTAAAAGTGGCTAATTTTTCGTCACCCTTAAGGTCTTCCACTTTGAGTTGAAACTTTCCTTTAATGAAGCGTGACTTGCAGTTCTTCTTTTGGTTTTTGAACGTGACCACCAAACCATAATAAAAATCATTAACATCTGACATGAGTATTCTGCGCGTATAGTCTGCGCGATCATATTGACGTGAAGATGCCTTAATAAATTCATTCATTACATCAATTGTATTGATGTATTCATTATCATTACTTATTGAAAAACCTAAGCTTTTAACCTGCATGAGTGGGCATCCTAAATGAAAAAATTAATACTTCTTAGTCTAATTTCCTGCTGGATAAAAAAATTAACGCGTACGCAAAAACTATTGTAATCTGATAAGAGTGGTCACTGCGAAACACTGCTTACATTAATTCGTATTACTCTGGTTTTCTCTTCTCTGTCACAGTCCAGCAACTGCTGATATTGCGCTCTGAACAGAAATTCGCGATCTCGCTTCCGAATGCTTTTTGCGTTTTTTCAAGGTTAGTACCAGTTACATGGCTGCTGTCGCCGTTATTGCGCCAATGGCTGAAGAAAATTTTATCTCCGTCATCGTTAAGGTTTGCTTGAGTGTTTAGTGGCGTCTTGGGTTCTTTGGTCGTTGTTATTGTATGTGGAACTGCTTCAGCAAAATGACGAAAGAATTTTGCGGTACTGAAAGGGTTTTCGGGATCAAACTCAATACCTAAAACACGACATAAGTCGTTATATGCAGACTTGGGTTGTAAGAAGGGATCGATGGAATACCCTGGTTTGACGTTTACTACGAAACAACACTTTTCTCCTATAGCCCCGAAAAGTAGCTTGTACGGGGAGCTATCTGTGAAAAACAGTACATCAAAAGCTACCTTAAAGTGTATGTACTGAAACTGTGTCCGGGTAACCCTATTTCGTCTCATGTCTTTATGAAGTTCTTTCAGCCCAGAAATCTGCATTGACACCTCTCATTTCTAATTCATTGTTTAATATGACTTAACGTGCGTACGCATTTTGTGATCAACATCATTTTAAATGAGCTTGTACCCAGGGAAATGTCTGATTTTTACCTTTGCGTTTGCGTGGCTAATTTGGCCTGTATATCATCTGGATCCTTGCCTTTAAACTCGGTTGGTTAGGGCGTGGGACTCATACTCGCTCTGTAGCCGGTTCAAGTCCAGCAAGAGCTATCAGCCGCCACTAGCTCATCGGGATAGAGCATCAATCCTCTAAGTTGACGGTGCGAGGTTCGAGCCCTCGGTGGCGGACCCTGCGGTCATCGTATAATGGCTATTACCTCAGCCTTCCAAGCTGATGATGCGGGTTCGATTCCAGCTGCCCGCTCCAGTTAAAACTTTTCGGTCTGCGATGATGGACTCCCCGGAGTGACTGAAAAGCAACTCAGCAATGGGGCAACTTTTTGCAAAATTGCTGTGTAAAAATACTGACCTTCTGGTTCTGCGTCTATCCAAAAACATCTCGTCCAGGCCCAGTTAACTCCGGGAGGTTGTTGGCGTTGGGTGAGGTAGCAGCGCAAATTCTGACAACCTTTCTTCTCTTCGGCTGGGTTTTGCTGCGACAGTGCATTGCAACAGTAACCCTGTCATATCGTCTTTCTGCAAAAAAAAGCTTGATTTGTTGTATTTGCTGTTTGTATGTTCCTGTTCATGATCAATTTAGCCAGTATGAGTGATAAGGATATTCTTCATTCTGCCAGTATGTATGTCCATATAATGGAAATAATCCAGCGAATAGAGCCCGGCAACGCGAGTTTTATTAAGGCCCTTTAGCTCAGTTGGTTAGAGCATGCGACTCATAATCGCCAGGTCGCTGGTTCAGGTCCAGCAAGGGTCACTAATTGCCACTAAATTATTCTAACAGCGCTTTGATGCAGGTATCAGTTTGAACTATGGTCGGCCATGCCATCATCGGATGATGAACGCAATTGAGTATCTTATGGAATATATAGTCTCTTTAATATGTGATTTAAGTTGTGTCAAGATGAGAGTATTCAATGTATACCCTAAGGAAGATTAAGTTAACACTTCATGAATTGCTAGGAATAGCATTATTCTTATTTATAGGTGGTGTAGTCGGAACTATCATATTAGTACTCTATCTAATGATGGAGGAAGGTGTATTTCAGTACTAGCCATATGAGTAGGAATAATAAACTTTAACCTTGAGTTTCAAAATTTTATTCATGCTGATTCGGTTCTGGTAGTGTGAAAAAATGTGGGCATCGTATAATGGCTATTAACTCAGTGAGTATGCGGGTGTTGTGCTAGAGTACGCTTAACCTGGATAGTTTCTTTATTAATGTTTTCTTGTTAATGGATTTTCTCAATAAAACTGTGTTATGGAGTAAAATATCCTAACTAACATCCATCAAAGGTGATTAATTTGAGTCTTTTTTCAAGTTTCCCTCATTCAAAAATTATCGGGGATGCGGTTGTTATATTGTTACATAGTGGTCGGCGTCTTACAATTGGTAATATCCTTGATGTTCTTGAGCACAAAAAAGACGCTTTTCACGATGACACACCTGAAGAACTGAAAGAGACCATTCGTTATCTTAGAAGTAAGAGTGGCGTGACTGGAGGATAACTTTTTAGAGATGACTGATTCTATCCGTTCGACAACAATTTTATTCCTTCCAGAATTCAGTGTTTGAAGGTTGCTGATCGAACATTAGTTCATCATGGTGGGGGCGAGAGGATGCTAAATCAGAACCATTGACTATATAGCAATTATTGGAGATAGTGATTAATAGTTTGGGTATTTGCTATAGGTTAGCATATGAAATTATCTGGTTGTATTGAGATTCGATTTAAACAGTTGGTTAATTACCTAGCTGGGTGGAATTCATTGTTGATTTTTATTATGTTCAGCATATTGATTAATCTTTTTCCTGTGGTGAATGTTTTAATGACAATAGTTAAAGAATACAGCAGTAATCCAGGGTATTATTCATCTTTCTTGATTGGTCTTTTATTGCAGCAGTTTTTTTTTACAGTGGTCATGACTTTTATTTTAATTGAAGTGTCAAAAATTAATGTTAAGCCATTATATCAGGCATTTGTTTTTGTACTCTCATTAATATTAGTTAAATTATTACTATCTATATATACTTATGTAAGTGTTGGTATGGGCGTTAGTAGTATTGATTTTATAGGGCAAGTGACAAACTCGATGAGGCTTTGGTTATATTATTACGCCTTGTCGTGGTTCTGCTTTACCGTTGTTAATGTGTCTTCTCAAATAAAAAAGGAGTAATTATGAGTGGTTTTCGCAACATAAAAATACCAATTCAGTTTGGAAGGTGGTCTGCCTGGTATGATTTGCAATCCTATATCGGAAAAAATAAATATACTATTAGTTTTGAGTTTTTAGATTCCACCCAGGAGTCGCCTTTTGAAGTACAGGTAAGATATATGACACCTAAAGGTCTCAAGATGGCATCAGCTATTGGGCCTGGCCAGTATACAATTGAAGGCGAGGGTGCCGGAACTGATACGATTAGAATAAGATCTCTTTCTGCTCTTTTTACGCAGGTAACAGTCACTGTTCCTGAATAAATAACTTATTCTAATCTGCAATACTCTTCCTATGCTGAAAGGCAGCCATCGTAAAATACCAGCTTCCATAACTAATGTGATTTGTCTGCGCGATAATAAACAGTTTACTTTATAACCTGAAAACTTAGGCTACGGTCTGAACGTGCTGCCCCTGACTGTTAACAAAGAGTAATCACAACTTACTACTGCTGGGAGCTGTCAGGGTTAGCGCTACTTGAGAATTTGTGAAGCAGGTCTCTTGAAAGAACTTGAACGGTGCTGGCTGCTGTTTATATGGTTTCTTAGCGGTGTATCTTACTAGCGTAGTGATGTAGATTTGTACCTATATTGCCAATATGTATTGCCCTGCATCAGGATGAAGTTCCACCGGGTAGCGACCGGCACCGCACCACGTCATTGCAAAATATATCTGAAGCGCAAAGCTACTCTCGGCACTGGTTTATTTATATAAAAAAGCCCAGTTGGAGCAACTGGGCTATGGTGACAAAAAATTAGTGTCAAAAGTGTCTACTAGGTGTGCCTTGTTAATATAGACGATAAAACGGTAAGCATTTCAGCTGTACCGTGTCAAGTTGTTATGACTAATAGGGTTTATTCCTTTAGTACATGTGCTAATTACAATTGCGCCAGTGATTGGTGGGCATAAATATCGCATGAAAAAAGCCCGGGGAACAGATCGGGTGAATTACTACGCACAGATAACTAATATCCATCAGTCAGAAGCTTCACTTTGTACTACACAGCAAAGCGACCTGATAACAGTAATCATTTCAGCTAAAAAATATCAACATTTAGTTGCGCCAGAGTGCAGCTTTTTTGTGATGAATTTTAAACCACCTCCTATCGGATGGTGAGCGTTCATGTGTAGTTTTGCCCGTGAATACCTAATGGGATTTGTGAAAGGTCGTACGAAGAAAGAATCCGACTATATGTACGGCATCTGGACAAGGTAGTCAGAGAGCAAGAATAAAGACAAACACTACTGGAAGTAGAAAGGGGATGTTTAAGCCCCCAGTTAGGGGGCTGTTTCAATGCGGTTTTTTTTACTTTCAGGCTAGCGGGAATCATCAACTATACACTTGATGAGGGTTGAGTTTTGTCAGATTGCAGGTTTATATTTGAGTGCTCAATGTTGATCAGTATTTATATACGTTGTTTGCGTTTCTGGTTAAATCTTGCATGAAGCTGGAAATTTTATTCAATGTGTCTGCATCTTTTATTCCATAATCCTGAGAAAGTCGTTCCAAGTTCTCGTATCCAGTCCAAACTCGACCTCGGGTATCTTGCCAGACTGCAATACGTAAAGGTAGATCGAGCGCAACACCTTGCTTATCAAGCATGAGCTTTGTACCAACAGAAGGATTGCCAAATACAAGTACTTTTGTTGGCCTTAATTGCATATTGGTTGACTTGGCATTTTCATCATGGTCAAACTGGGCGAATACCGGAATTTTTAAAGCAGAAAGTTGATCTTTAAGCCTGTTTACAGTTTCATCCACATTAAATTTACTTTCCTGGGTAATAACTTTATCTGGATCTAATCCTGAGCCAAGACCAGATTTGTATGCTTCAGCAATGTCTCGTGCCAGAGTTGTGAGGTCAACATTTTCTTTATTCGTTATTAAAGTGACACAAACCAACTCATCTCCGGCTGTGAAACGGCTAAGATAAGCACTGAAACCTCCGTGACTTCCTTTGATCTCCATGAATCCTGGGTGATGTGTAAATTCCCATCCAGCCATTGCAGGTACAACTGTGCCATTTTTCAATTTAGCTGGTTTATAAATAATGTCTCGATGAGCCGGATCTTTAACCAGTACACTACCAGCAAGGGCTATATCCCATCGACTGATGTCTTCAGCTGATGACCAGAGTCCACCATAAGCATACATATTTTGTGAATCATCAGCCCGGACTGGCATCCGTTCTCCGTTCACTACTCTGTATCCGGTCGCTGGCTCTGTAGGATCTATGTAAACTGATTGTGATTTGAATATTGAGTGCTGGTTTTTTTCCTTAGTCGGAGTAGGACGATCCAGGTGAGCTTTTTTCTGCATCTCATCAAAGAACATTGTATTTTTTAAATTTAATGGTTCGATTTGATATTTTCTTATGAATTCTTCATAAGACATTCCACTTGATTGCTCAATGACTTTACCCAGCATGATGAAATCTGTTGCACTATCCTTCACTGCTGTACCTGGCTTGAAGTTAATGGGAGCCCCTTTTACTAGGTCAAGTAACATATCAGGAGAGTATTTTTGAGATGCTTTAAATCCATGGCTCCGGAAGTCAGGGATACCGGAAGAGTGTTGTAGCAACTGAAGTATTGTAATATCCTGCCAGTTAGATGGAAGGTCTTTAATGTATTTTGATACAGCGTCATTTACATTTAATTTCCCCATTTCAACCAGCTGGAAAATAGCTACAGCCGTGAAACCTTGAGTGATTGGACCTACGTTCCATATTGTTTTAATTGACGCCAGTTCATCATTAGTTAATGTTGCCAATCCGTACCCAGCTGCTCTGGGAATATATGGGGCCTGGACTATTGCCATTGATAATCCAGGCAGGTTGTTTTTGCTCATAAAATCTGAAATCATTTGATCTATATATTTACCATGAGCTTTAAGACTTGGGTCGCCTCGCTGAACTGAATATAATGTTGCATTGTCTTTTTCTGAAGCGAGTGTTGGTAATGTATACATGCTGGTTGAAACGCCACGGGTTTAACAGACACCTCAGAGTCATTTAAGATGACTTAAAGAGAGGTGCCCATGAGCGGTAAACGTTATCCCGAAGAGTTTAAAATTGAAGCAGTCAAACAGGTTATTGA
>Ga0153982_1000041_pt1 | contig 55286 bp, 51 predicted proteins | sample TSGA066MetaG_FD_104743 | JGI IMG/M metagenome (GOLD analysis project Ga0153982, IMG submission 104743) | Attine ant fungus gardens microbial communities from Georgia, USA - TSGA066 MetaG | ecosystem: Host-associated > Fungi > Mycelium > Unclassified | place: USA: Georgia, Alexander Wildlife...
AGAGAGATTCGCTCCCTGTTTACGAAGGTCAAAGTTCGTAAGCCGGACTCTTCTCGCGCCCGTTCGCGTGAAGTGTATATTGTAGCGACCGGGCGTAAACCATAACCGGTAGATTTCAAACGAAAGTTTGAAAGAAACTGGATATAGAGTATCCTGACGCTGTTTTTAACACAGTTGTAATATGAGGTTAATCCCTTGAGTGACATGGCGAAAAACCTAATTCTCTGGCTGGTCATTGCCGTTGTGCTGATGTCAGTATTCCAGAGCTTTGGGCCCAGCGAGTCTAATGGCCGTAAGGTTGATTACTCTACCTTCCTGCAAGAGGTCAATCAGGACCAGGTTCGTGAAGCGAAGATCAACGGACGTGAGATTAACGTTACCAAGAAAGATAGTAACCGTTACACGACCTACATTCCGGTTAACGATCCGAAGCTGCTTGATAACCTGCTGACCAAAAACGTCAAGGTTGTTGGCGAACCGCCTGAAGAGCCGAGCCTGCTGGCTTCTATCTTCATTTCCTGGTTCCCAATGCTGCTGCTGATTGGTGTCTGGATCTTCTTCATGCGTCAAATGCAGGGCGGTGGTGGCAAAGGTGCCATGTCGTTCGGTAAGAGCAAAGCGCGCATGCTGACGGAAGATCAGATCAAAACGACGTTTGCAGACGTTGCTGGTTGTGACGAAGCAAAAGAAGAAGTTGCTGAGCTGGTTGAGTATCTACGCGAACCGAGCCGTTTCCAGAAGCTGGGCGGTAAAATCCCGAAAGGCGTCCTGATGGTTGGTCCTCCGGGTACGGGTAAAACCCTGCTGGCGAAAGCTATCGCAGGTGAAGCGAAGGTTCCTTTCTTCACCATTTCCGGTTCTGATTTCGTGGAAATGTTCGTGGGTGTCGGTGCATCTCGTGTGCGTGACATGTTTGAACAAGCCAAGAAAGCGGCACCGTGCATCATCTTCATCGATGAAATCGACGCCGTAGGCCGCCAGCGTGGTGCAGGTCTGGGCGGTGGTCACGATGAACGTGAGCAGACGCTAAACCAGATGCTGGTTGAGATGGATGGCTTCGAAGGTAACGAAGGTATTATCGTTATCGCGGCAACTAACCGTCCGGACGTTCTTGACCCTGCGCTGCTGCGTCCAGGCCGTTTCGACCGTCAGGTTGTGGTTGGTCTGCCGGACGTTCGCGGTCGTGAGCAGATCCTGAAAGTTCACATGCGTCGCGTACCGCTGTCTCCGGATATCGATGCGGCAATCATTGCACGTGGTACGCCTGGCTTCTCCGGTGCGGATCTCGCGAACCTGGTCAACGAAGCGGCGCTGTTTGCAGCTCGTGGCAACAAGCGCGTTGTATCGATGGTTGAGTTCGAGAAAGCGAAAGACAAAATCATGATGGGTGCGGAACGTCGCTCCATGGTGATGACGGAAGCGCAGAAAGAATCTACCGCGTATCACGAAGCAGGCCACGCGATTATCGGTCGCCTGGTACCGGAGCACGATCCGGTGCACAAAGTGACGATTATCCCGCGCGGTCGTGCGCTGGGTGTGACCTTCTTCCTGCCTGAAGGCGACGCAATCAGCGCCAGCCGTCAGAAACTGGAAAGTCAGATCTCCACGCTGTACGGCGGTCGTCTGGCGGAAGAAATCATCTACGGTGTTGAACATGTTTCTACCGGTGCGTCAAACGACATTAAAGTCGCGACTAACCTGGCGCGTAACATGGTTACTCAGTGGGGCTTCTCCGAGAAACTCGGTCCGTTGCTGTACGCTGAAGAAGAAGGCGAAGTGTTCCTGGGACGTTCTGTGGCGAAAGCTAAACATATGTCCGATGAAACGGCTCGCATTATCGATCAGGAAGTTAAACTGCTGATTGAGCGTAACTATGACCGTGCGCGTCGTCTGCTGAACGAAAACATGGACATTCTGCACTCGATGAAAGATGCGCTCATGAAATATGAGACCATCGATGCGCCGCAGATTGACGATCTCATGGCTCGCCGTGAAGTACGTCCGCCAGCGGGTTGGGAAGAACCGGGTTCTTCGAACAACAACTCTGGCAGCACCGGCAAGCCGAGCGCACCGCGTCCGGTTGATGAACCGCGTGCGCCGGACTCTGGCACCATGTCAGAGCAACTGGGCGACAAATAAGTTATCGTTGATGATGACCGTGTTTTAATTGAAAACCCTGGGGCTTGCCCCGGGGTTTTTCTTATTTGTATATTCAAGATGTTATCAGGGATAAAACTATGAAACTCTTTGCTCAGGGGTCTTCACTGGATCTCAGCCATCCACATGTCATGGGGATTTTGAACGTCACGCCAGATTCCTTTTCCGATGGTGGCGCGCACAACTCTCTGGTTGAGGCGGTAAAACACGCTAACCTGATGATTAACGCCGGGGCGACTATCATTGATGTGGGTGGTGAATCCACGCGTCCTGGCGCGGCCGATGTGAGCGTGGAAGAGGAGTTGCAGCGAGTGATCCCGGTGGTGGAGGCGATTGCTCAACGTTTTGAAGTGTGGATTTCGGTCGATACTTCAAAAGCAGAAGTGATTCGCGAGTGTGCCAGAGTCGGCGCACATATCATTAATGACATTCGCTCACTCTCGGAGCCTGGTGCGCTGGAAGCCGCAGCAGAAACCGGATTACCGGTTTGCCTGATGCATATGCAGGGTCAGCCGAAAACCATGCAGGAAGCGCCAAAATACGAGGATGTTTTTGCGGATGTAAATCGTTACTTTGTTGAACAAATAGCACGTTGCGAGCGGGCTGGAATCACAAAAGATAAATTGTTGCTCGACCCCGGATTCGGATTCGGTAAAAATCTCACTCACAACTACACATTACTGGCACGTTTGGCTGAGTTTCATCATTTTAATCTGCCATTGCTGGTAGGGATGTCACGAAAATCAATGGTTGGCCAGTTGCTGAATGTGGGGCCATCCGAACGCCTGAGCGGTAGCCTTGCGTGCGCGGTCATTGCCGCAATGCAGGGGGCGCATATCGTTCGTGTCCATGACGTCAAAGAAACCGTAGAAGCGATGCGTGTGGTGGAAGCCACATTGTCTGCAAAGGAAAATAAACGCTATGAGTAATCGTAAATATTTTGGCACCGATGGGATCCGTGGTCGAGTAGGCGACGCCCCAATTACCCCTGACTTTGTGCTCAAACTGGGTTGGGCTGCAGGAAAAGTGCTGGCACGTCATGGTTCACGTAAAATTATTATTGGCAAAGATACGCGTATTTCTGGCTATATGCTGGAGTCCGCACTGGAAGCGGGTCTGGCTGCCGCCGGACTGTCGGCATCTTTCACGGGCCCCATGCCAACACCTGCCGTTGCATATCTGACGCGTGCTTTCCGTGCTGAAGCCGGGATTGTTATCTCCGCTTCGCACAACCCGTACTATGACAACGGGATTAAATTCTTCTCCACCGACGGGACCAAACTGCCGGATGCGGTAGAAGAAGCTATCGAAGCCGAAATGGAAAAAGCGATCACCTGCGTGGACTCGGCTGAATTGGGTAAAGCTACCCGTATCGTTGATGCCGCTGGTCGTTATATCGAGTTTTGCAAAGGCACCTTCCCGAATGAATTGAGCCTGAGTGAGCTTAAAATCGTGGTGGATTGCGCTAATGGTGCGACGTACCACATTGCGCCAAATGTACTGCGCGAGCTGGGCGCAAACGTGATTGCTATTGGCTGTGAGCCAAACGGTGTGAATATCAATGAAGAAGTCGGCGCCACCGACGTTCGTGCCCTGCAGGCGCGCGTGATGGCGGAAAAAGCCGATCTGGGTATTGCGCTGGATGGTGACGGCGACCGCGTCATTATGGTTGACCACGAAGGCAATAAAGTCGATGGCGATCAGATCATGTACATTATTGCCCGTGAAGCCCTGCGTCAGGGGCAACTACGCGGTGGCGCCGTGGGCACGCTGATGAGCAATATGGGCCTCGAGTTGGCGCTGAAACAGCTGGGTATTCCGTTTGCCCGAGCGAAAGTCGGTGACCGCTACGTACTGGAAAAAATGCAGGAAAAAGGCTGGCGTATCGGTGCTGAAAACTCAGGCCATGTGATCCTGCTGGACAAAACCACCACCGGTGACGGCATCGTGGCAGGTCTGCAGGTACTGGCGGCGATGGTGCGCAACCATATGAGTTTGCACGACCTGTGTAGCGGCATGAAAATGTTCCCGCAACTGCTGGTTAACGTACGTTACACCGCAGGTAGCGGCGATCCGCTGGAACATGAAAACGTAAAAGCGGTGATGGCTGAGGTTGAAGCGGCGCTGGGCAATCGTGGACGCGTTCTGCTGCGTAAATCAGGCACTGAACCGTTAATTCGCGTGATGGTCGAAGGTGAAGATGAAGCGCAGGTGACTGAATTCGCTCACCGTATTGCCGATGCTGTGAAAGCGGTGTAATCACACAAAACACTGACAACCGGAGTCTGAGACTCCGGTTTTTTTTTACTGTACGGGAAGCGACTGTTTATGTCGGCGCTGCCAGAAGTAACCACCGACCATCATTAGTACAAGGACTGCCAGCCACGGCAGAACCGCCAGCAAATGCCCTGATCGGGCAAAGGTCAGCGCAATCATCAGTAACCAACCGCCCAGCATCGGGATCGCGGTGCGCTTAACAATATCCACAGGCGAGACACCTGCAATTCCCGCGATAGCAATGATGACGCCGGCAATGGGCGATAACGTACGACCAATACCCGCCGATATCTGGATAGGCAACATCATGACTGCGATGTCGCTACCGATATGACGGCTGATGTCCGGTACCATCGGGGCGAAGGAGAAAAACGCCGCATTTCCGGAGCCCATTAGCGCTGAAATTGCAAAGGTGATAAGGGTCATCAACAGGATAATAGAGGCGGCGCTGAGGCCAAATTCACCGGAAAGCGACAGCAGCGCGTCGACAGCGCCAATGGCTTTCAGTCCGGCTGAAAAGACTTCACCGGCGATAATCAGCGTCACGACGGTAGCAAAAACGCTGCCCATGCTGTCGAAGACTTTTTGTACGCCAGCCATCACCTCGCGCGCCTGACGATGACGGCAATACTCACAAACCAGGGTAATGGCGAGGCTTATCAGTACGGCGGTATCCAGCGTAATCTTGAGCGAGCTGAATACTAAATCACTGCACACCAGCATCAACACCAGCGGCAGCATGGGTAAAAATAGCCAGGCGATTGGTGCTTCAGTTTCATCGGTCGACGTTAATGTCTGCATCTGCTGAGCCACATTGTCACTGCTTTCCCGACGGTCGAAAAAGCGTTGCACAATAATATGTAGCATGGCGATGAACAGAATAACGGGGACGACGATTGGCAACTGATCCTGCACGAAATAGTTTACTACCTCGATGCCTGCAGTTTTGGCGGCGAGAACCGAGTTGCCGGAACCCGGACCGAATTCAACCGCACAGGTACTGGCGATAACGGCGGCAACGGCGGCGCGGCTACAGCCAAGACGGGTCAGCAGCGGGTAGAGCGTCGCCATCAACAGCAGACCCAATCCGGTGGCGCTGCTGATAAACAGCGACAGGAATTGACCCAGCAGCAGCGCCAGCCCCAACAGCAGATACGGTGAGTTCAGGCGTTGCAAAGGGCGGGACGTCACCCGAACCAGCACCTGGCTTGCGCCAATAGCCGACATATATGTCGCGAAACCACCAATCAGCATAATTTGTAGCCCAAGGCCGCCGAGGCGCACGCTCAGGGTATCGCGAATAAACTCAAAGGCATCAAAGGGGCCGAATCCGGTACTCTTTTTTACCAGGCTACTGAGCGTGGTCATCCCGCTAAAATGCGCGATAAGCAGCAGCACAATCCCGGTCAACAGCAACACTGACTGGGGGTGATATTTTTTGAGGATCAGACGTCCGGCAAAAATGATAGCGATAAGCGCCAGTAATAATGACATTCTTGCCCCCTTACTCGAAGTTGCCGGTAACCAGGCACTCGCCATCCCGCAGCAACGGCTTACCCGCAGCGAACAGGTGGGCCAGCGAGAGGTCATCATTGAGTACACAGATATCGGCACGTTCCCCGGCGCAGAGCATGCCGCCGGAAATACCCAACGAGCGCGCAACGTTTGCCGTCAACATCGCGATCGCCTGTGGCACCGGGATCCCCACATCAATCAGGCGAGGAAGAAGATTAAGGTTACCTGCAACCGGTGCCGCGCTTAAGCCTTCCACGATACCCTGGGCGTTAAAGCGCGGAACGCTGCCATTACCATCAGAGCTGATCGTGATGCGATCGGCTGGAACCTGGGCTTCCAAAGCGTGGAGGATTGCCTGCTCCTGAGGCACAAAGCGACTACCGCCAGACGTAACGTCGATATGACCGCCACGATGAGCGAACGCAATCGCCTGTTCGAACAAGGACTCTGTTCTCGCAACATGGGTCGGTGAAATGTGGTGAATCGGAATGCCTGCATCACACAGTTCAATAAGCTGTGACATCCCTTCCGGCAGATTTCCCAGATGTACATGCAGTAACCCTTTTTTGCCTGCCAGCAGGGAAGCCACGCGGATATCGCTTACTATTCTCAGCAATTCCTGGAAAGAGGGGTAAGAACCACGGTGATCGGCGAGGGCGATTTTGACGCCAAGAATCGCCGGAATGAAGGTCATGTCATCGCGGATGGATCGTGTAATGGTTGGGCTGGGTACCGCGTAGGCACCCGTATGCATAAATGCGCGTAATCCCTCAAGGTTGAGAGACTGCATTTTGGCGTAGAGGTCTTTGGGTGAACGAGAAATAGCATCGGTACCTAACACGCCGACAACCGTGGTAATACCTGCCTGAATCAGATCGCGTAGCTTGACGGCTGGCGTTCGGCTGGCAAATCCAGCTTCGCCACCGCCACCGGTAAGATGGACATGCTGATCGATAATGCCAGGGATAACCCATTTGCCACGACAATCGATGACCTCCTCGACGCCATTAAACAGGGAAATATCTTTTTCTACCGCCACAATTCGGTCGGCATGAATGAGCAGGGAGCAGAGGCCTAAATCCTCGGGAGAAAAAACACGGGCATTGGTCAATAAAGTAAACATATCGGTCCTGTCAAACGTCGGGGGTGAGAGTCGGCAGGTGAAAAGGAATATTGTTGTTATGATGCCCACCATAAAGCCATTACTATAACTATGACTATTACCGATTTGGTATTGGAGGATGCGGTTATGGCATGGTGGAGTGCTCAACGTGGATTGTAAGTGGCTGGAAGATTTTCTGGCATTGAGTCAGCATGGAAACTACTCTCAGGCCGCTGCGCAGCGGCATATTACTCAACCCGCACTCAGTCGGCGTATAAAGGCGCTGGAAGAGGTGCTAGGGGTGCCGTTGTTTGACCGGACCACGACTCCCGTTTCGCTGACACGCTATGGTGAACGCTTTGAACCCTATGCCCGGCACGTCCTCAGTACATTAACAGAGGCGCGCCACGAGCTATCGGCGATGACGCCAGCTACGGACAATACGCTGGTGATGGTTAGCCTGCATACGCTGTCGGTGAATATCCTGCCGGATATGATCAACTATCTGCGACAGAGTGAACCGCAGTTAAATTTTACGGTAAATGCCAGTATTCAGGGGATAGATAACCACTTTAACGCCTTGATAGATCGGCAAATCGATCTGCTGGTGACCTACGATTTACCGTCTTCGCAGCCGGGTCTGGAGATCGCCGGAGGGTTAAAACGTTCACTATGGCGGTATGAGCGATTTATACCGGTTATTTCTGCGCAATTGGCTAATGCACTTAACGATCCGCATCTGCCGATCCCATGGCTATGCTATAGCGACTACACCTTTGTCAGACGCATTATTGAGCCAGCGGAACAACGCGTCCGCCCACGCCTGAAAAAAGTGTTTGAGAGTGGTTTAAGCGAAACGATACGAGAAATGGTGCTGCGGCATATGGGAATGGCATGGTTACCTGAATCGATGGTGGCGGAAGAGTTGGTGAACCAGCAAATTATTCACTGCTGGCCAGAAAACGCTGACCTGATTTGTGAAATCCCCGTAGTGGTATGGGCGAATCTTGACGATCAACGCGCCGTCATGCAGAGATGCTGGGAGAAGTTGCTGCGTTTTTGATTGATGTGGCGATTTTTTCCGCAGTTGATACAATGCCAACAAATTGCCCTTGCGAAGGTTATTCGCTTTGGTTAGTATTCACACCCGCTTCAGTGGGAAACAGTAAACATTCCCGCTTTAATGGTCGAAGCATTGTACGCGGCAACTCCGCAAGGAACAGGTTGATTATGCACGAAGCTCTTTTAGTAGTTTTCCTTATTGTGGCAATTGGCCTGGTAGGCTTGATCATGCTGCAACAAGGCAAAGGCGCTGATATGGGAGCCTCTTTTGGCGCAGGCGCTTCTGGTACTCTGTTTGGTTCAAGTGGTTCTGGTAACTTCATGACCCGCATGACAGCTGTATTGGGAACCTTGTTCTTCATCATCAGTCTGGTGCTGGGTAACATGAACAGCAATAAGACCAATAAAGGAAGTGAGTGGGAAAATCTGAGCGCACCGGCGAAAACCGAGCAAACTCAGCCAGCTGCTCCGGCTCAGCCGACCAGCGATATCCCACGCTAAGTATTCTGTACCGAGGTGGTGGAATTGGTAGACACGCTACCTTGAGGTGGTAGTGCCCTAACGGGCTTGTGGGTTCGAGTCCCATCCTCGGTACCAAATTCCAAAAAAAAGACGCTGCAAAGCGTCTTTTTTTTCGTCTGTCATTTGTGGTAGTTCTCCAGGTCGGATAAGACATTTAGGACGCCATTCGACGATTACAACGCCTGATGATGCCCGGCTTATCTGGCCTCAGGTAACAGAATATCCCTATTTTCCGCGCATAAAAAGGCCGCTTTCGCGGCCTTAAGATGATGAATATTTTACTTCGCCTTGTTTTCCAGATTCTCAACCTGCGGCAGGCCGGTTGTGGAAGAGGCGGTCAGCAGGCCAGACTGCGCATAACCGAACAGCTTCTCGCGGGTATCAGTGATATCCAGATTACGCATGGTCAACTGACCGATACGATCATCCGGAGAGAATACCGAGTCGCCTTTTTCCATCGTCAGACGTTCTGGTTTGTAAGTCAGATTGTCAGACACGGTGTTGAGGATTGAGTAATCATTACCGCGACGCAGTTCCAGAGTCACTTCACCGGTAATCTGGCTGGCAACCCAACGCTGCAGACCGTCACGCAGCATCAGCGCCTGAGAGTCAAACCAGCGGCCCTGATACAGCAGACGACCAAGCTGGCGACCGTGTGCGTGATACTGCTCGATGGTGTCTTCGTTGTGAATCCCGGTCAGCAGACGCTCGTAGGCGATGTGCAGCAATGCCATCCCCGGAGCTTCGTAGATGCCGCGGCTTTTCGCTTCAATGATACGGTTTTCAATCTGATCGCTCATACCCAGACCGTGACGACCGCCGATACGGTTGGCTTCCAGCATCATCTCAACGTCGTCGCTGAAGGTTTTACCGTTCAGCGCAACCGGATGACCCTGCTCAAAACGCACGGTGACTTCTTCTGCCGGGATCTTCACGCTCTCATCCCAGAATTTCACGCCCATAATCGGGTTGACGATTTTGACGCTGGAGTTCAGAAACTCGAGGTCTTTTGCTTCGTGTGTCGCCCCGAGCATATTGGAGTCCGTGGAGTACGCTTTCTCAACGGACATCTTGTAGTCGAAACCACAGGCAATCATAAATTCGGACATCTCATGGCGACCGCCGAGTTCATCGATAAAATCGGTATCCAGCCATGGTTTATAAATCTGCAGTTCGGCGTTGGTCAGCAGACCGTAACGATAGAAACGTTCAATATCGTTGCCTTTATAGGTGCTGCCGTCACCCCAGATATTTACGCCATCTTCTTTCATGGCCGCAACCAGCATGGTGCCGGTGACAGCACGGCCCAGCGGAGTGGTATTGAAATAGGTCAGTCCGCCGGTGGTGTTGTGGAATGCACCGCACTGAATCGCAGCGATCCCTTCGGCAACCAGTTGCTTACGGCAATCTACCAGGCGAGCATTCTCAGCACCATATTCCATTGCACGGCGAGGAATGGCGTCATAGTCATCCTCATCCGGCTGGCCCAAATTCGCAGTATATGCATATGGGACAGCCCCTTTTTGTCGCATCCACAGCAGTGCTGCACTGGTGTCCAGGCCGCCGGAAAAAGCGATACCAATACGTTGACCTACCGGGAGATGCTTGAGAATCGTCGTCATAAAATAAAACCCTGCTTGATAGACTGGTGAAGAGGTCGGCTTATTATACTAATTGCATTTTTATGCAAAATAAGTGAGTTTTCATTTAATCATCTTTTCTGGATGACAGGAAGAGTTTAGTGATAATTTCGTTAAATAACGGCGCGGGTGACACATTTATCTGGTCGAATATTCGCTGGGCAGCATTCATTGATTTGCATAGTCGTAACAAGGTTGACATACCGCATAGTGAATCAATATACTGTGTGCAGATTTTACGTCCCGTCCTCGGTACCAAATCCCAGCAGTATTTGCATTTTTTACCCAAAACGAGTAAAATTTGCCACGTTTCAGGCGCGGGGTGGAGCAGCCTGGTAGCTCGTCGGGCTCATAACCCGAAGGTCGTCGGTTCAAATCCGGCCCCCGCAACCACTTTCCCTTAGAGTTCTTTTTCAAATATACTGTGAAGACTTAGGCCTTCGTAGCTGGATTTGAAAAAAATTCTTTCGGAAGGTTCTCCGAACCGCAGGTGCGGTTATAGGGTTCAGTTATCTAAAGCCCCGATTTATCGGGGTTTTTTGTTATCTGACTACAGAATAACTGGGCTTTAGGCCCTTTTTTTATGTCTTGGGGGTGGGCTTGTCCACATTAGAGCAAAAATTAACAGAGATGATTACAGCGCCAGTTGAAGCCCTGGGCTACGAGTTGGTCGGCATCGAATTTATTCGTGGTCGCACATCCACACTGCGCATCTATATTGATAGTGAAGATGGCATCAATGTTGATGATTGTGCTGATGTGAGCCATCAGGTAAGCGCCGTGATGGATGTCGAAGACCCAATCACCGTTGCCTATAACCTGGAAGTCTCCTCTCCGGGTCTCGACCGTCCTCTGTTCACTGCTGAACACTACGTGCGTTTCCTGGGTGAAGAAGTGACGCTGGTTCTTCGTATGGCGGTACAAAACCGTCGTAAATGGCAGGGCGTTATCAAAGCGGTGGATGGTGAGATGATCACGGTCACAGTCGAAGGTAAAGATGAAGTGTTCGCGCTGAGTAATATCCAGAAGGCGAACCTGGTTCCCCACTTTTAACAGTCTGGATTGAGGTGAAAAGCCCGCGATGAACAAAGAAATTTTGGCTGTTGTTGAAGCCGTATCCAACGAAAAAGCGCTGCCACGCGAGAAAATTTTTGAAGCGCTGGAAAGTGCGCTGGCTACAGCAACAAAGAAAAAATATGAGCAAGAGATCGATGTTCGCGTAGAAATCGATCGTAAAAGCGGTGATTTCGATACCTTCCGTCGTTGGGTAATCGTAGAAGAAGTGACTCAGCCGACCAAAGAAATTACGCTGGAAGCGGCACGCTTCGAAGACGAAAGCCTGAACGTGGGCGAATATGTTGAAGATCAGATTGAATCTGTCACCTTTGACCGTATCACCACCCAGACCGCGAAACAGGTTATCGTACAGAAAGTACGTGAAGCTGAACGCGCAATGGTTGTCGATCAGTTCCGCGAACACGAAGGCGAAATCGTCACCGGTGTGGTGAAGAAAGTTAACCGCGACAACATTTCTCTGGATCTGGGCAGCAATGCTGAAGCCGTGATCCTGCGTGAAGACATGCTGCCGCGTGAAAACTTCCGCCCAGGTGACCGTATTCGTGGCGTTCTTTACTCTGTACGCCCGGAAGCGCGTGGTGCGCAGCTGTTCGTAACCCGTTCCAAACCGGAAATGCTGGTAGAGCTGTTCCGCATTGAAGTGCCGGAAATTGGCGAAGAAGTGATCGAAATTAAAGCGGCTGCTCGCGATCCGGGCTCACGTGCGAAAATCGCCGTTAAGACCAACGACAAGCGTATTGATCCGGTCGGCGCGTGTGTGGGTATGCGCGGTGCGCGCGTTCAGGCGGTTTCTACCGAACTGGGCGGCGAGCGTATCGATATCGTCCTGTGGGATGATAACCCGGCACAGTTCGTGATTAACGCAATGGCGCCAGCAGACGTCGCTTCTATCGTGGTGGATGAAGACAAACACACCATGGATATCGCGGTTGAAGCCGGTAACCTGGCTCAGGCGATTGGACGTAATGGTCAGAACGTCCGCCTGGCTTCACAACTGAGCGGTTGGGAACTCAACGTGATGACCGTTGATGACCTGCAGGCGAAGCATCAGGCTGAAGCACATGCAGCCATTGATACCTTCACCAAATATCTCGATATCGATGAAGATTTCGCGACAGTTCTGGTGGAAGAAGGTTTTGCGACGCTGGAAGAACTGGCCTACGTGCCAATGAAAGAGCTGCTGGAAATTGACGGCCTGGATGAACAGACCGTTGAAGCGCTGCGCGAGCGTGCTAAAAACGCACTGACCACTCTGGCACTGGCCCAGGAAGAAAGTCTCGGTGATAACAAACCGGCTGACGATCTGCTGAATCTGGAAGGATTGGATCGTGAGATGGCCTTCAAACTGGCTGCCCGTGGTGTTTGTACGCTGGAAGATCTCGCTGAACAGGGCATTGATGATCTGGCTGATATCGAAGGGTTGACCGACGAAAAAGCCGGTGAGCTGATTATGGCTGCCCGTAATATTTGCTGGTTCGGCGACGAAGCGTAATAAACTGTAGCAGGAAGGAACAGTATGACAGATGTAACCGTAAAAACGCTGGCTGCAGAGATACAGACCTCCGTGGATCGCCTGGTACAGCAATTTGCTGATGCAGGTATCCCGAAGTCTGCTGACGACTCTGTGTCCGCACAAGAGAAACAAACCTTACTGGCGCATCTGAACCGTGAAAACGGCTCAGCGCCCGATAAGTTGACATTGCAGCGTAAAACGCGCAGTACACTCAATATTCCAGGTACCGGTGGAAAAAGCAAATCGGTACAAATCGAAGTCCGCAAGACACGCACCTTTGTGAAACGCGATCCGCAAGAGGCTGAACGCCTTGCCGCGGAAGAGCAGGCGCAGCGTGAAGCGGAAGAGCAAGCCCGTCGTGAGGCAGAAGAAGCTGCCAAACGCGAGGCGCAACAAAAAGCCGAACGTGAGGCCGCAGAACAAGCTAAGCGTGAAGCCGCTGATAAAGCGAAACGTGAAGCTGCGGAAAAAGACAAAGTGAGCAATCAACAGACCGACGATATGACTAAAACCGCCCAGGCCGAAAAAGCCCGCCGTGAAAATGAAGCCGCAGAACTGAAGCGTAAAGCGGAAGAAGAAGCACGTCGCAAGCTTGAAGAAGAAGCGCGCCGCGTAGCGGAAGAAGCTCGCCGTATGGCGGAAGAGAACGAGAAAAATGGTGTGAATAACGCTGAACCTGTTGAAGATACCAGCGATTATCACGTTACTACCTCTCAGCATGCTCGCCAGGCAGAAGATGAGAACGATCGTGAAGTAGAAGGCGGTCGTGGTCGTACTCGCAGCACGAAAGCAGCGCGTCCGGCGAAGAAAGGTAACAAACACGCTGAATCTAAAGCTGACCGTGAAGAAGCGCGTGCAGCGGTTCGCGGCGGTAAAGGCGGTAAGCAGCGTAAAGGTTCCGCTCTGCAGCAGGGCTTCCAGAAGCCGGCTCAGGCCGTTAACCGTGACGTTGTGATCGGCGAAACCATCACTGTTGGCGATCTGGCGAACAAGATGGCGGTCAAAGGTTCTCAGGTCATCAAAGCGATGATGAAGCTGGGTGCAATGGCGACCATTAACCAGGTCATCGACCAGGAAACCGCACAGCTGGTTGCCGAAGAGATGGGCCACAAAGTTATCCTGCGTCGTGAAAACGAGCTGGAAGAAGCAGTAATGAGCGACCGTGACACCGGCGCTGCGGCAGAACCGCGCGCACCGGTAGTGACCATCATGGGTCACGTTGACCACGGTAAAACGTCTCTGCTGGACTACATTCGCTCCACGAAAGTTGCCTCTGGCGAAGCGGGCGGCATTACTCAGCACATCGGTGCGTACCATGTTGAAACTGACAACGGTATGATCACCTTCCTGGATACCCCGGGTCACGCCGCGTTTACCTCCATGCGTGCTCGTGGTGCTCAGGCAACGGATATCGTTGTTCTGGTTGTTGCAGCAGATGACGGCGTGATGCCGCAGACTATCGAAGCTATCCAGCACGCGAAAGCGGCAGGTGTGCCGGTAGTGGTTGCAGTCAACAAAATCGATAAACCAGAAGCGGATCCGGATCGCGTTAAAAACGAACTGTCCCAGTACGGCATCATGCCGGAAGAGTGGGGCGGCGAGAGCCAGTTCGTCCACGTTTCTGCGAAAGCGGGTACCGGTATTGATGAACTGCTGGATGCTATCCTGCTGCAGGCCGAAGTACTGGAACTGAAAGCTGTGCGTAAAGGTATGGCGAGCGGTGCGGTTATCGAATCCTTCCTGGATAAAGGTCGTGGTCCGGTTGCTACCGTGCTGGTACGTGAAGGTACGCTGAACAAAGGCGACATCGTACTGTGTGGTTTCGAATACGGCCGCGTTCGTGCGATGCGTAACGAACTGGGTCAGGAAGTTCTGGAAGCGGGTCCGTCCATTCCGGTGGAAATCCTGGGTCTGTCCGGTGTTCCGGCTGCGGGTGACGAAGTTACTGTTGTTCGTGACGAGAAGAAAGCCCGTGAAGTTGCACTGTACCGTCAGGGCAAATTCCGTGAAGTTAAACTGGCTCGTCAGCAGAAATCTAAACTTGAGAACATGTTCGCCAACATGACCGAAGGCGAAGTTCACGAAGTGAACGTCGTTCTGAAAGCCGACGTTCAGGGTTCTGTAGAAGCGATTTCCGACTCTTTACTGAAACTGTCTACCGACGAAGTAAAAGTGAAGATTATCGGTTCTGGCGTAGGTGGTATCACCGAAACCGACGCGACCCTGGCTGCGGCATCCAACGCGATTCTGGTGGGCTTCAACGTCCGTGCTGATGCCTCTGCACGTAAAGTTATCGAATCAGAAAGCCTGGATCTGCGTTACTACTCCGTCATCTATCATCTGATCGACGAAGTGAAAGCAGCGATGAGCGGCATGCTGTCTCCGGAACTGAAACAGCAGATCATTGGTCTGGCTGAAGTTCGTGATGTGTTCAAATCACCGAAATTCGGCGCTATCGCAGGCTGTATGGTTACCGAAGGCACGATTAAACGTCACAACCCAATCCGCGTACTGCGCGACAACGTGGTTATCTATGAAGGCGAACTGGAATCCCTGCGCCGCTTCAAAGATGACGTCAACGAAGTCCGTAACGGCATGGAATGTGGCATCGGCGTTAAGAACTATAACGACGTTCGCGTTGGCGATATGATCGAAGTGTTCGAGATCATCGAGATCAAACGTACCATCGCATAATCTTCGTCGTCTTTTGGGCCGCAACTGCGTTGGCTGCGCTCGCTCACCCCGGTCTCATAGTTATCTATGCTCCCGGGGATTTACGAGTTTGCCGCCTTGCTGCAACCCAAAATCCTTAGAAGATAATTAAGTGTGGGCTGGGGAAGCGAAGCGCCACCCGGCAAGAAATTTAAAAAGGGGCTTATGGCCCCTTTTTTGTCTTTATTCTGGAGAATTTATTATGGCGAAAGAATTTGGTCGCCCACAGCGTGTCGCGCAGGAGATGCAGAAAGAAATCGCACTCATCCTGCAACGCGAAATCAAAGACCCGCGTGTTGGTATGATGACCACCGTATCGGGTGTTGAGATGTCCCGTGACCTGGCATACGCTAAAGTGTTCGTGACATTCCTTAACGACCAGGACGAAGCTGCCGTGAAAAACGGCATTAAGGCACTGCAGGAAGCCTCTGGTTTTATCCGCTCTCTGCTGGGTAAAGCCATGCGTCTGCGTATCGTGCCTGAGCTGACCTTCTTCTACGACAATTCGTTGGTTGAAGGGATGCGCATGTCCAACCTGGTGACCAGCGTGGTGAAACATGACGATGAGCGTCGTGTGAACCCAGCGGACGACAGCAAGGAGGACTGATGAGTCGTCCTCGTCGTCGTGGTCGCGACATTCACGGTGTTCTGCTGCTGGATAAGCCACAAGGTATGTCCAGCAATGACGTACTGCAAAAAGTAAAGCGCATCTACAATGCCAACCGCGCGGGACATACCGGCGCGCTGGATCCGCTGGCGACAGGCATGCTGCCTATCTGCCTCGGTGAAGCGACTAAGTTTTCCCAGTATTTGCTGGATTCTGACAAACGCTATCGTGTGGTTGCCCGTCTGGGCCAGCGTACCGACACCTCCGATGCCGATGGGCAAATCGTGCAGGAGCGTCCGGTAACCTTCAGCGCAGAGCAGCTTGCGAGCGCGCTGGAGACTTTCCGCGGCGATATCGAGCAGATTCCGTCAATGTATTCGGCGCTGAAGTACCAGGGTAAAAAGCTGTACGAATATGCGCGTCAGGGCATTGAAGTGCCGCGTGAAGCGCGCCCGATTACCGTCTATGAGCTGCTGTTTATTCGCCACGAAGGTAACGAACTGGAGCTGGAAGTTCACTGCTCTAAAGGCACTTATATTCGCACCATCGTTGACGATCTCGGTGAGAAGCTCGGCTGCGGCGCGCACGTAACGTATCTGCGTCGTCTGACGGTCAGCAAGTATCCGGTGGATCGTATGGTTACGCTGGAACATCTGCATGAGCTGGTTGAACAGGCCGAACAGCAGAATATTCCGGCGGCGCAGTTGCTTGATCCTTTGCTGATGCCAATGGACAGTCCTGCCTCGGACTACCCTGTTGTTAATTTGCCTTTAACATCGTCGGTTTACTTTAAAAATGGGAACCCGGTACGGACGTCTGGCGCGCCGCTGGAAGGGCTGGTGCGCGTAACTGAAGGCGATGACGGCAAGTTTATCGGCATGGGGGAGATGGACGATGAAGGTCGTGTCGCCCCTCGTCGCCTGGTGGTTGAGTATCCTGCATAGCGCTCTCTGTCTTGCGATAAAAGGGCGCTGCGAGTAGAATACTGCCGCTTAACGTCGCGTAAATTGTTTAACAATCTGCGTGGCGTGTACACAAAATCATTCGAGCTGCATCAAGGCGGCAGGTCTGAGGATCCTCAGGAGCTTACTCAGGTAAGTGACCGAGGTGAGCGGACGCAGCCAACGCAGGGTCAGTTTGAAGAAGGCGTGTATACACTGGGATTGCTGAATTAGAGATCGGCATCCTTTCATTCTTAACACTTTGGAGTTTTAAAATGTCTCTAAGTACTGAAGCTACCGCTAAAATCGTTTCTGAGTTTGGTCGTGATGCAAACGACACCGGTTCTACCGATGTTCAGGTTGCTCTGTTGACTGCACAGATTAACCACCTGCAGGGCCACTTTGCAGAGCACAAAAAAGATCACCACAGCCGTCGTGGTCTGCTGCGCATGGTTTCTCAGCGTCGTAAACTGCTCGACTACCTGAAACGTAAAGATGTTGCACGTTACACCGCGCTGATCGAGCGTCTGGGTCTGCGTCGCTAATTCTTTCGAGTTTCAGAAAGAGGGGGCCTTCATGGCCCCTTTTTTCCAGCAGATGGCAGCAATTCGCTGGAAACTAATGTATTGTTGCTATGAATGATCTTCCGTTGCAGAGGTTCGCGCGGCTAATGAGAGGCTTTACTCATGCTTATGGGTTAGGGTTGTCATTAGTCGCGAGGATGCGCAGAAGATCGGGTATTAACGATGGCGCAAAAATGTGCCGTCAAAAAATAGAGAAAGGATATTAATTTGCTTAATCCGATCGTTCGTAAATTCCAGTACGGTCAGCATACCGTTACGCTGGAAACCGGCATGATGGCGCGTCAGGCGACTGCCGCTGTTATGGTTAGCATGGATGACACCGCGGTATTCGTTACCGTTGTTGGCCAGAAAAAAGCGAAACCAGGCCAGGACTTTTTCCCACTGACCGTTAACTATCAGGAGCGTACCTACGCTGCTGGCCGTATCCCTGGTAGCTTCTTCCGTCGTGAAGGCCGTCCGAGTGAAGGCGAAACTCTGATCGCGCGTCTGATTGACCGCCCAGTGCGCCCGCTGTTCCCGGAAGGCTTCGTTAACGAAGTTCAGGTTATCGCGACCGTTGTTTCCGTTAACCCGCAGGTTAACCCGGATATCGTGGCAATGATTGGTGCATCAGCTGCGCTGACTCTGTCTGGCATCCCATTCAACGGCCCGATCGGTGCTGCACGTGTTGGTTACATCAATGACCAGTACGTACTGAACCCGACTCAGGACGAGCTGAAAGAAAGTAAGCTGGACCTGGTTGTTGCGGGTACTGAAGCTGCCGTACTGATGGTTGAATCCGAAGCTGAACTGCTGAGCGAAGACCAGATGCTGGGCGCTGTAGTCTTCGGCCATGAACAGCAGCAGGTTGTTATTCAGGCTATCAACGAGCTGGCGAAAGAAGCTGGCAAACCGCGTTGGGACTGGCAGCCAGAAGCCGTCAACGAAGCGCTGAACGCACGCGTTGCCGCACTGGCAGAAGCTCGCCTGAGCGATGCTTACCGTATCACCGACAAACAAGAGCGTTACGCTCAGGTTGACGTGATCAAATCTGAAACCATCGCAACTCTGGTGGCTGAAGATGAAACCCTGGACGCTAACGAACTGGGTGAAATCCTGCACGCTATCGAGAAAAATGTTGTTCGTAGCCGCGTACTGGCAGGCGAGCCGCGCATCGATGGTCGTGAAAAAGACATGATCCGTGGTCTGGACGTGCGTACTGGTGTTCTGCCGCGTACCCACGGTTCCGCACTGTTCACCCGTGGCGAAACTCAGGCGTTGGTTACTGCGACCCTTGGCACCACTCGTGATGCGCAGAACCTTGACGAGCTGATGGGCGAGCGTACTGACAACTTCCTGTTCCACTACAACTTCCCTCCGTACTGCGTAGGTGAAACCGGTATGGTCGGTTCTCCGAAGCGTCGTGAGATTGGTCACGGTCGTCTGGCGAAGCGTGGCGTACTGGCAGTGATGCCGGAACTGGATAAATTCCCGTACACCGTGCGTGTGGTTTCTGAAATCACCGAATCTAACGGTTCTTCTTCCATGGCTTCTGTATGTGGTGCTTCTCTGGCGCTGATGGACGCAGGTGTGCCGATCAAAGCTGCCGTTGCGGGTATCGCGATGGGTCTGGTGAAAGAAGGCGACAACTTTGTTGTTCTGTCTGACATCCTGGGCGACGAAGACCACCTGGGCGATATGGACTTCAAAGTGGCGGGTTCCCGCGACGGTATCTCTGCACTGCAGATGGATATCAAAATTGAAGGTATCACCAAAGAGATCATGCAGGTTGCTCTGAACCAGGCTAAAGGTGCGCGTCTGCACATCCTGGGTGTGATGGAACAAGCGATCAACGCACCGCGTGGTGACATTTCTCAGTTCGCTCCGCGTATCCACACCATCAAGATCAGCCCGGACAAGATCAAAGACGTTATCGGTAAAGGCGGTTCTGTTATCCGTGCTCTGACCGAAGAAACCGGCACCACCATTGAAATCGAAGATGATGGTACTGTGAAGATTGCTGCGACCGACGGTGAGAAAGCGAAATATGCTATCCGTCGTATCGAAGAGATCACCGCAGAGATCGAAGTAGGCCGTATCTACAATGGTAAAGTGACCCGTATCGTTGACTTTGGCGCATTCGTTGCCATTGGTGGCGGTAAAGAAGGTCTGGTACACATCTCTCAGATCGCTGACAAACGCGTTGAGAAAGTGACCGACTACCTGCAGATGGGCCAGGAAGTACCGGTCAAAGTTCTGGAAGTTGATCGCCAGGGCCGTGTACGTCTGAGCATTAAAGAAGCAACTGAGCAGTCTCAGCCAGCAGGCGAACCGGAAGCTCCGGTAAGCCAGGGCGAGTAAGGTTGCCATTGCCCTCCGTGAAAGCGGAGGGCTTTTAACCCGGCAGGACGCCTTGTTAGCAACCGGGGAACCTGGACGTTCATTCAATCGTTGTCTTCGGGAGTGGGAAATGAAGCCTTTTTTGCGCTGGTGTTTCGTTGCGACAGCACTCACGCTGGCTGGATGCAGTAATTCCGCCTGGCGTAAGAGTGAAGTCCTCGCAGTACCATTGCAACCGACTTTGCAGCAGGAAGTGATTCTGGCACGTATGGAACAAATTCTTGCCAGTCGGGCTTTAACCGATGACGAACGCGCACAGCTTTTATATGAGCGCGGAGTGTTGTATGATAGTCTCGGTCTGAGGGCACTGGCGCGAAATGATTTTTCACAAGCGCTGGCAATCCGACCAGATATGCCTGAAGTATTCAATTACTTAGGTATATATTTAACGCAGGCAGGCAATTTTGATGCTGCCTATGAAGCGTTTGATTCTGTACTTGAGCTTGATCCAACTTACAACTACGCGCACTTAAATCGCGGTATCGCATTGTATTACGGCGGTCGCGACAAGTTAGCGCAAGATGATCTGCTAGCGTTTTATCAAGACGATCCCAATGATCCTTTCCGTAGTTTGTGGCTTTATCTCGCCGAGCAGAAGCTCGATGAGAAGCAGGCTAAAGAAGCGTTAAAGCAACGCTTTGAGAAATCGGATAAAGAGCAATGGGGATGGAACATTGTCGAGTTCTACCTGGGCAACATTAGCGAAGCAACGCTGATGGAACGCCTGAAGGCGGACGCAACGGATAACACCTCGCTCGCTGAGCATCTCAGTGAAACCAACTTCTATTTAGGTAAGTACTACCTAAGTCTGGGGGATTTGGACAACGCTACGGCATTGTTCAAACTGGCGGTGGCTAACAACGTTCATAACTTTGTTGAGCACCGATACGCATTGTTGGAATTATCGCTCCTGGGCCAGGACCAAGATGACCTGGCAGAATCGGACCAGCAATAGCTGACGTACACATCAGCCCGTAATCTTTTTGATTGCCATCACCTTCACGGGTGAGGGCGTTGTTGTTCGTTAATACACCTACTTTGAGCCGGTTCACACTTTTCAATGAAAATTGCAGATCAATTTCATGATGAGTTATGTAGACTGGCCGCCATTAATTTTGAGGCACACGTACTACATGGCTGAATTCGAAACCACTTTTGCAGATCTGGGCCTGAAGGCTCCTATCCTTGAAGCCCTTAACGATCTGGGTTACGAAAAACCATCTCCAATCCAGGCAGAGTGCATTCCGCATCTGCTGGGCGGCCGCGATGTTCTGGGTATGGCCCAGACGGGTAGCGGCAAAACTGCAGCGTTCTCTTTACCGCTGCTTAACAATCTTGATCCTGAGCTGAAGGCACCTCAGATTCTGGTGCTGGCACCGACCCGCGAACTGGCGGTTCAGGTTGCAGAAGCCATGACGGATTTCTCTAAACACATGCGCGGCGTGAACGTGGTTGCTCTGTATGGCGGCCAGCGTTATGACGTGCAATTACGTGCCCTGCGTCAGGGACCACAGATCGTTGTCGGTACGCCGGGCCGTCTGCTGGACCACCTGAAGCGCGGTACTCTGGACCTCTCCAAACTGAGCGGTCTGGTACTGGACGAAGCTGATGAAATGCTGCGTATGGGCTTCATCGAAGACGTTGAAACCATCATGGCGCAGATCCCGGAAGGTCATCAGACCGCTCTGTTCTCTGCGACTATGCCGGAAGCGATTCGTCGTATTACCCGCCGCTTTATGAAAGAGCCGCAGGAAGTACGCATTCAGTCCAGCGTAACTACCCGTCCTGACATCAGCCAGAGCTACTGGACCGTCTGGGGCATGCGTAAAAATGAAGCGCTGGTGCGTTTCCTGGAAGCAGAAGACTTTGATGCGGCGATTATCTTCGTTCGTACCAAAAATGCGACCCTGGAAGTGGCTGAAGCGCTGGAGCGTAGCGGTTATAGCAGCGCTGCACTGAACGGCGACATGAACCAGTCCCTGCGTGAGCAGACTCTGGAGCGCCTGAAAGATGGCCGTCTGGATATTCTGATTGCTACCGACGTTGCGGCCCGTGGCCTGGACGTTGAGCGTATCAGCCTGGTTGTTAACTACGACATCCCGATGGATTCCGAGTCTTACGTTCACCGTATCGGCCGTACCGGTCGTGCGGGCCGTGCGGGTCGTGCGCTGCTGTTCGTTGAGAACCGTGAGCGTCGTCTGCTGCGTAACATCGAACGCACCATGAAGCTGACTATTCCGGAAGTAGAACTGCCGAACGCAGACCTGCTGGGCAAACGCCGTCTGGAAAAATTCGCCGCTAAAGTACAGCAGCAGCTGGAAAGCAGCGATCTGGATCAGTACCGTGCTCTGCTGGCGAAAATGCAGCCGGAAGAAGAACTGGATATCGAAACGCTGGCAGCCGCACTGCTGAAAATGGCTCAGGGCGAACGTCCACTGATCCTGCCGCCAGATGCGCCGATGCGTCCGAAACGCGAATTCCGCGACCGTGACGATCGTGGTCCGCGTGACCGCAACGATCGTGGCCCGCGTGGTGACCGTAATGACCGTGGTGGTGAAGATCGTCCGCGTCGTGAACGTCGTGACGTTGGCGATATGCAGCTGTACCGCATTGAAGTGGGCCGTGATGACGGTGTTGAAGTCCGTCATATCGTTGGTGCGATTGCTAACGAAGGCGATATCAGCAGCCGTTACATCGGTAACATCAAGCTGTTTGCTTCCCACTCAACCATCGAGCTGCCGAAAGGTATGCCGGGCGACGTGCTGCAGCACTTTACCCGTACTCGCATCCTGAACAAGCCGATGAACATGCAGCTGGTTGGCGATGCAGTTCCGCACACCGGTGGTGAGCGTCGTGGCGGTGGCCGTTTCAGCGGCGAGCGTCGTGAAGGTGGTCGTGGCGAAGGTCGTGGTTTCAGCGGCGAGCGTCGTGAAGGCGGTCGTAGCGAAGGTCGTCGTTTCAGCGGCGAACGTCGTGAAGGCAACCGCGGTCCGCGTCGTGACGATTCTTCTGCTCCGCGTCGTGATGATTCCGCTGGTCGTCGTCGTTTCGGCGGTGATGCGTAATCCATGCGAAATTACGGTTTAATACCGTAAAGTAAAATATACAGCCCCGATCTCAACAATCGGGGCTTTTTTTATTTCATCTGTACTCGTGTACTGGTACAGTGCAGCACATTGAGATGTAGTCACAATATAAATGACTGGAGAGATGGCTAAATGGCAACACTAACCACCACCCAAACGTCACCTTCGCTGCTTGGCGGCGTGGTGATCATCGGCGGCACCATTATTGGCGCAGGGATGTTTTCTCTGCCAGTGGTCATGTCCGGGGCGTGGTTCTTCTGGTCAATGGCGGCGCTGATCTTCACCTGGTTTTGTATGCTGCACTCCGGGCTGATGATCCTGGAAGCTAACCTCAATTACCGCATTGGTTCCAGCTTTGACACCATCACGAAAGATCTGCTGGGCAAAGGCTGGAACGTTGTGAACGGCATCTCGATTGCTTTCGTTCTCTATATCCTTACCTATGCGTATATCTCAGCGAGCGGTTCAATCCTGCATCACACCTTCTCGGAGATGTCGCTGAACGTTCCGGCGCGTGCGGCGGGTCTTGGTTTTGCGCTGCTGGTGGCGTTTGTGGTGTGGTTAAGCACCAAAGCGGTTAGCCGCATGACGGCGATTGTGCTGGGCGCGAAGGTGATTACTTTTTTCCTGACCTTCGGCAGTCTGCTGGGGCATGTTACGCCCGCTACGCTGTTTAACGTGGCGCAGAGCAACGCTTCGTATACGCCGTACCTGCTGATGACGTTACCGTTCTGCCTGGCCTCATTCGGCTATCACGGCAACGTCCCGAGCCTGATGAAGTACTACGGCAAAGATCCGAAGACCATCGTTAAGTGCCTGGTGTACGGCACGCTGCTGGCGCTGGTGCTGTATACCGTATGGTTGCTGGGGACGATGGGTAACATTCCGCGTCCGGAGTTTATCGGTATTGCGCAGCAGGGCGGTAACATTGATGTGCTGGTACAGGCACTGAGCGGCGTGCTGAATAGCCGTAGTCTGGATTTGCTGCTGGTGGTGTTCTCCAACTTTGCGGTGGCGAGTTCATTCCTCGGCGTCACGCTCGGTCTGTTTGACTATTTGGCGGATCTGTTTGGCTTTGATGACTCGGCAATGGGACGTTTTAAAACGGCATTGCTGACGTTTGTCCCGCCGATTGTCGGTGGTCTGCTGTGGCCGAACGGCTTCCTGTACGCCATTGGCTATGCAGGGCTTGCTGCAACCATCTGGGCCGCCATTGTTCCGGCGCTGCTGGCCCGTAAGTCCCGCGAGCGTTTCGGCAGCCCGAAATTCCGTGTCTGGGGCGGCAAGCCGATGATTGCGCTGATCCTGGTATTCGGTATCGGCAACGCGGTTATCCATATTCTGTCGAGCGTGAATTTGTTGCCTGTGTACCAGTAACTTTGTCGTGCCGGATGGCGGTAGCGTCTTATCCGGCCTACAGGATCTCGTAGGCCCGGTAAGCGAAGCGCCACCGGGCAAAACAACGATTACCCCACCAACTCTTCTTTCACCTGCATTGCCAGGTCAAACGAATGTAGCCGTGCCTGATGATCAAAAATCTGACCGTTAACCATAATTTCATCGGCCTGGGTTTCACGCAAAATGGCGTCGAGACCGTGTCGCACTTTCGCCTTATCACCGACCAGCGACATGCTCAGCGCCTGTTGTACGCCGTACTGCTCGGAAGCGGACCACAGCTGATGCATATTCTCTACCGGTGGCGGTAGCTGGCCGGTTTCGCCACGACGCAGTTTCACAAACGCCTGCTGCATTGAGGTGAAAAGAAATTCGGCATCGCGGTTGCTGTCGGCGGCAATGATGTTGATGCACACCATCGCATACGGTTTTGCCAGCCGCGCTGAGGGCTTGAACTGGGTGCGATACAGATGCAGCGCCTGATGCAACATATCCGGAGCAAAGTGCGAGGCGAAGGCAAATGGCAGTCCGAGCTGGGCTGCCAGCTGTGCGCTGTACAGGCTGGAGCCTAATAACCAGACCGGGATCTGCTCGCCGTAGCCGGGAACCGGGCGTACATGAGGATGAGGATCGCGGGCGTCGAACCAGTCCACCAGTTCAGCTACGTCGCGCGGGAAGTTATCGATATCACCACTCATATGGCGGCGCAGCGCGCGCATGGTCGGCTGATCGCTACCCGGGGCGCGGCCAAGCCCGAGATCGATTCGTCCCGGATACAGCGTATTCAGGGTACCGAACTGCTCGGCGATCACCAGCGGCGAATGGTTGGGCAGCATAACGCCGCCAGAACCAAGATGCAGCGTGGTGGTGTTGGCAGCCAGATAGCCAATCAGCACAGAGGTCGCTGCGCTGGCGATGCCGGTCATGTTGTGATGTTCTGCCAGCCAGTAGCGGTGGTAGCCGCGCTTTTCGGCCAGTCGAGCGAGATCAAGCGAGTGTGTGAAGGCCTCTTTTGCCGAAGATCCTTCAGGGATCGGCGCCAGATCCAGCACCGAGAACGGAATAGTTTTGTCAGTCATAACGGCTCACTTTGTTACCGGTTAATCTTTTAATACTGCATTAAAGATTAGCGAATGTTGTTAACAAAGTGAGCTATTAATCACGGCTGTAGTTCAAGACCTGCCAGTCGCTTCCAGTAGCCGTTGCAGTCGCTGTGGGCAGCAAGCGGTAATGGGGCTGTGCCATTTTCATTAGCGCGGAAGGCATCGAGCATGGCGAACGTGTCGCTGCCTGAAGGGGACAGACGCACAATATCAACCAGACCCTGCATCGATGTTAGCTCGTTGCCGAGGTTGTAAACATAGCCGCTCATGGTCTGGATGCCGTTGAGGACAAAGACCTGCTGATTCTCCTGCGACAGCACATCGCGCCCATTCGGGTATTTGATGCAGCAGGTTTCACACTCATCTTTTGGACGGTCTTCAGAGCGTGCGGTAAAGCAGCGGGCAGAGTACGCCAGCGGCAGATGCCCGTAGCTCAGCACCTCTACTTCAAACTGGTTGCGAATACCCAGCTCTTCACACTGGTTGAGCAGATTGACCAGCCAGTCACGGGACAGTTCTACCGGCATACACCAGCGCACCATACCCTGCCTGAGCAGCAAACGCAGGGTTACCGCGTTGTAGCAGTTGAGCGCATGCCCGGCGACAAACGGCAGCTTACGCTCGGCGCACATGTTTACCACGCCGAGATCGCTGGCTTCCAGCAGGAAGTCGCCGTTTTCGACATAGCGCTTCAGCTCTCCCAGCTCAGAGGAGGCCTGCACCAGCGCCAGCGTTGACAGCACCACCTGTTTACCGCTGCCAGCGAGCGATTTCGCCATATCGATCCAGTCGCCCACTTTGGTGGCGCGGCGTTTACTGCACACCGCTTCGCCAAGGTAGATAACGTCGGCCTGGCTTACGGCGGCCTGTTGATAAAAATCTTCCAGCGTTTCTTTCGGCCAGTACCACAGCACTGGCCCTAAGGAATATTTCATTGCTTCTCTCACTGCCATTTACGGTGATACGCGCCAAGCGTGGTCTGCGTGCCTTCGGACATTGAACCAAGCGTTTCCATCCACGCGGCCAGGGGGGCGTAGTTTTGCGGGTCGGCCATACAGCGGTCGATCGCCTGGCGCCACACTTTCGCTACTTGGCTGACGTAGGCCGGGCTACGCTGACGCCCTTCGATTTTCACCGAGGCAATATTGGCTGCCAGCAGTTCTGGCAGCAGCTCCAGCGTATTCAGGCTGGTGGGTTCTTCCAGCGCATGATAGCGCTCGCCGTCAACCAGATAGCGGCCTTTACACAGCGTTGGATAACCGGCGTTTTCTCCGTCCTGATAACGGTCGATCAGCACTTCATTAAGACGGGATTCCAGCCCTTGTTGGGTCTGCTGCCAGCGAACAAAACGAGCAGGAGAGCAGGCGCCAACCGTATTAGGAGACTCGCCCGTCAGATAGGATGAAAGATAGCAGCGGCCTTCCGCCATAATGCACAGACTGCCAAAGGCGAACACTTCCAGGGGAACTGGCGTGACGCGAGCGAGCTGCTTCACCTGGTGAATAGACAGTACGCGCGGCAGCACCACGCGGGCGACATCAAAGTTGCGATGATAGAAATTAATCGCCTCTTCATTGGTTGCAGATGCCTGAACAGAGACATGACGCTCAATATGCGGGTAGCGCTCTGCGGCATACTCAAGCATGGCGAGGTCTGCGAGGATCAGCGCATCCGCACCCAGTTGCGCCGCCATATCTACGGCACGTTGCCAGCGCGCGTAACCATCCGGATGCGCAAAGGTGTTAATCGCGATGTGCAGCTTACGGCGGTGCTGATGGACAAAACTCACCGCTTCCTGCAATTTTTTCTCGGTAAAATTAAGGCCGGCGAAATGACGGGCGTTGGTATCATCTTTCAGCCCGATGTAGACCGCATCAGCGCCGTTCTCGATGGCCGCCTTAAGCGCCGGGAGGTTTCCGGCAGGGCAGAGCAGCTCCATAATTTATCCTGAACGTTGCGCCGTGAAGGGCGCAGAAATGTTAACGAAGAGGGATTTTAGTTAACCTTGCTGAGACAATTTTTGATTTGAGGCAGTTAAAGTCGTATTGGTGATACCAATAAGAGGTAACAATTTCGTAGCGAATTGTTGATTTATGCCGCTATGTCGTTTATTTGATATGGCAAAATAGCAGGACAATTGAAACAGGGAGTAAAGCTCGTGTTGGATAAACTGCGTTCACGCTTAGTACATTTTGGTCCTTCTCTGATGAGTGTACCGGTTAAACTGACGCCCTTTGCGCTGAAGCGCCAGATTCTGGAGCAGGTCCTGAGCTGGCAGTTTAGTCAGGCGCTGGCCGATGGGGAGCTGGAGTTTCTCGATGGTCGCTGGCTGAGCATTCATGTGCGTGACATTGGCCTTAAATGGTATACCTCTGTTGAGAACGATAAACTTATCGTCAGCCAGAATGCAGATGCGGATGTGAGTTTTAGCGCGGATGCCAGCGATCTCCTGATGATTGCGGCGCGTAAGCAGGATCCGGATACGCTGTTCTTCCAGCGTCGCCTGGTGATTGAAGGTGATACAGAATTAGGGCTGTATGTGAAAAATCTGATGGACGCCATCGAACTGGATCAGATGCCTAAAGCGTTGCGCGTCATGCTGATGCAGTTGGCGGATTTTGTTGAGGCGGGGATGAAAACGTCGCCAGAAACCAAACAGACTTCGGTAGGTGAGCCATGCTGATTCGAGTTGAAATTCCCATTGATGCCCCTGGTATTGATGCATTGCTGCGTCGTTCATTTGAGAGCGATGCGGAAGCGAAATTAGTGCACGATCTGCGTGAAGACGGTTTCATAACGCTGGGTCTGGTTGCTACCGATGACGAAGGTCAGGTAGTGGGTTACGTCGCGTTCAGCCCTGTCGATGTCCAGGGCGAAGACCTGCAATGGGTCGGCATGGCGCCGCTCGCGGTGGATGAAAACTACCGTGGGCAGGGCCTGGCGCGTCAGCTGGTCTATGAAGGACTCGATTCCCTGAACGAGTTTGGTTACGCCGCAGTGGTTACGCTGGGCGATCCGGCGCTGTACAGCCGCTTTGGTTTTGAGCTTGCTGCCCATCATGACCTGCGTTGCCGCTGGCCGGGCACCGAAAGCGCGTTCCAGGTTCATCGCCTGGCGGACGATGCGCTGGAGGGTGTGACGGGCCTTGTGGAATACCACGACTACTTCAATCGTTTTTAATCGCCGGGGGTTTGCAGGCTGCTCAGTAGCGCCTCAAGCCCTTCGCCTTCGACAAGGCGCTCTTTCTGCCGCTTTGTGAGCTGTTTGACGCGATATTCTAAGCGCAGGGCCAGCGAACGGTCGCCGACCTGAGCCGCAAATGCCAACGTGAGTTCCCCCTTTCCGCGTAGCGCCTTCGCGCCTTTCCCACTTTGATGCTGCTTATAGCGGCGCTGCACATCGGTGGTTATTCCGGTGTATAAGGCGTTGTCTGCGGTACGGATCAGGTACAGATACCAGGGTGTCATTGTCACCATCGACGTGATAATTTTCAGGCCTACAGTATAAAAGAGAACAGAAATGGAAACACTGACTGCGGTGACCCGCTGGCTGGCAAAGCAGCACGTCGTGACCTGGTGTGTACATCATGACGGTGAATTATGGTGCGCCAATGCGTTTTACCTGTTTGATGCCCAGAAGATGGTGTTCTATGTGCTGACTGAAGAGAAAACGCGCCATGCGCAGATGTCCGGGCCGCGCGCGCCGATTGCCGGCACGGTAAATGGTCAGCCCAAAACGGTTGCCCTGATTCGTGGCGTACAGTTTAAAGGGGAAATCCGGCGTCTTGAAGGACAGGAGAGTGAAGCCGCGCGGAACGCCTACAACCGCCGTTTCCCGGTCGCCAGAATGCTGCCTGCGCCCGTGTGGGAGATTCGACTGGATGAAGTCAAATTCACGGACAATACGCTGGGCTTTGGCAAAAAGATGCACTGGCAACGTGATCTATAGTTAATAGCGTGATTAAAGAGTCAGGGGAAGATGAGTGATGAGTCAGGTGTTAATAACAGGCGCAACGGGGCTGGTAGGCGGTAATTTACTGCGTATGCTGCTCAATGAACCCCGTGTCAATGCCATCACGGCGCCGACGCGTCGGCCGCTGGCTGATACGGTTGGCATCTATAATCCCCATGATCCGCAGCTAACCGATGCGTTGGCGCAGGTCACCGATCCGGTAGATATTGTCTTTTGTTGTCTCGGAACTACCCGACGTGAAGCGGGCAGCAAAGAAGCGTTTATCCTTGCTGACTATACGCTGGTGGTAGATACGGCCCTGACGGGTCGTCGGTTGGGTGCTCAGCATATGCTGGTGGTCAGTTCGATGGGGGCCAATGCCAATTCACCGTTTTTCTATAACCGGGTGAAAGGGGAAATGGAGCAGGCGCTGATCGCGCAGAATTGGCCGCGGCTGACGATTGTTCGGCCTTCAATGTTACTCGGAGAACGGGATAAACAGCGGGCGAATGAGCGGTTTTTAGCGCCGTTATTTCGGCTGCTGCCGGGTAACTGGAAGTCGATTGAAGCGCGTGATGTCGCCCGGGCTATGCTGGCGGAGGCACTGGCGCCTGAACATGAAGGCGTTTCGATCCTGACCTCTTCCGAACTGCGCGAAAGAGCCAAATAAAATGCCGGAGAGGACGCTCTGGCGTCGCCATCCGGCATTTGTAGCAGTCTTATTTAATAAACGTAAAAGCCGTAGTGACGCGTTTCACGCCGCTTACCCGGCTGGCGATGTCTGCCGCAGCCTTCGCTTCACGTTCAGTTACCAGACCCAACAGGAACACTTCCCCGTTTTCGGTGGTGACTTTCACGTTAGAGGATTTCACCTGATCGCTGGTCAGCAACTGGGAACGTACTTTAGTGGTTATCCAGGTATCGTTAGACGCATCGCCCAGGCCGATTGGCTGACCCTGACGGATCTCGTTAAAGACCTCAGTGGTACCTTCTACGCCCATCGCAATCTGTTTTGCCCGCGCAGACAGTTCGCTATTTGGCGACTGACCGACCAGCAGCACTTTACCCTGATACGCGCTCACGTTGATACGCGCCTCTTTCTTGATCTGGGCATCTTTCGACAACGCGGTATTGACGCGTAATTCCAGGGTTCCGTCATCTACCTGGGTGCCTACACTGCGAGGATCCGTCGCGGCTTTGGTGCCGACAGCTGCAGTTCCGACAACGGCGGCAGCGACACAGCCTTGCAGCAGCAGTGCAGCGATAATCACAGCAAGCGGCGAAAATGCCTTCATGTGTACTCCTTAATCATCCTGGTGAGGGAAAAGCGTGTTATCGATGAGATCGCAAAGGCAGTTGACCGTCAGCATATGCATTTCCTGAACGCGGGCGCTGTGGTGTGAAGGGATACGGATTTCAACATCCTGCGGCCCCAGTAACCCGGCCAGCTCCCCTCCGTCATATCCGGTCAGTGCGACAATTGTCATGTCGCGTGTCACGGCGGCTTCAACGGCTTTTACGATATCGCGGCTATTACCACGCGTAGATATTGCCAGCAGAACATCACCTGCATGTCCCAGCGCACGGACTTGTTTTGCATAAACTTCGTCGTGCAGGCGATCGTTGGCAATCGCAGTTAAGACCACATTATCAGTATTTAGTGCAATCGCAGGTAAACTTGGGCGCTCTGTTTCAAAACGATTGATCATGCTGGCAGCAAAATGCTGTGCGTTGGCAGCGGACGTCCCATTACCACAACAGAGAATTTTGTTGCCATTGAGCAGGGACTGAACCAGCGTCATGGCTGCACGGGAGATCGCATCCGGAAGTGCTTCAGCCGCAGCTATCTGAGTTTGAATGCTTTCTGTAAAGCAGACTTTAATTCTATCTAACACGCTAATCCTTAAGAACCAGGCTCTGAATCTTCAACTATGAGCGGTCGTTGAACGCGTCCTTAAACCACTCAACATCATTTCCGGTGAAGGCTAACACATCGAACCGGCAATCCACAGTATCAAAACTTCCATTGTGGCGCGCAAGCCACAAGCGGGCAGTCTGTAATAATTTGTGTTGTTTGCTCCGGGTCACACTCGCCGCTGCACCGCCAAACTGGGCTGAGCGCCGATAGCGAACCTCAACAAATACGGTGGTGTTGCCTTCACGCATTATCAGGTCGATTTCGCCGCCACGCTCACGCACGTTGGCGGCGATAAAATGCAGTCCCTTGTTCTGCAACCAGTCACGCGCGGCGGATTCCCACGCGTCACCGGTCTGTTTACTCGTTAACTGGCGGGGACGACTTGTCCTTGCTGGTATTTGAGCCATGATAACTTCCTGTTAATCACACAATCCTGCGTTGCGGTTAAGGCTCCGGTGTTGCCGTTAATTTCGAAACCCTGCACCTGACGCATTTGCGAGAAGTGGTTGGCAAGCGACCAGGCATCGACGCCCATCGCGTACATACGTGCCAGTGAGTAGTCGTTACGAACCGCGCCCAGCGCCTGCTGCATGAGAGGAGCGTTAGCGCCTGCCAGCATCGGAATTTCGCTGTACTGCAAGCCTTCCATCTCCAGACGGAAATCCGGGCCGGCAGTTCCCTGGGCGCTACGGGAGCTGGCGTACAGCGTGGCACCGCTCTGGCTGCCGTTGCGCATGGCGATCATCGGCTTTATAAATGCAATTTCTTCCGGCGTCGCCAGAATATATACGGCATCAACACGACCGCTGCCGCCGGTGATTTGCGCATCGGTAGGTGGTGCCGGGATGGTGAGTCCGCCAATTGTCACGCCAGGCTGCGCGGGGACAGAAGAGACCACCGGGCTGCCCGTCAGGGAAATCCCTGAGCCGCCGTTGACGCCCATTTTCAACTCAGCGGTAGAGCCGAACTTCTGCTGCAGCACCACGCCGCCACCCAGTTTTTGCCACTCCTGTGCAAAGGCGTTGGCAACACGATCGCCTAACGAACTCCGCGGGATCAACAGTAGCGGCGTCTGTTTTCCTTGATCGCGGATGTGGCGTGCTGCGTCGCGCGCTTCATCTTCTGGCGACAGGGCGAAGTAACAGACATTCGGCAGGTTTTTCACCGATTCCGGCTGATTAAGCGCCAGGACATTTAATGGCGTGTTGCTTTTCATCAGCTCTTCAACATTGTTCTTCAACAGTGGGCCAACCACGATGCTGGCACCATCCTGCTGAACCTGAGTCAGGATCTGGTTCAGTGGCTGTGATGACGTGTCGTAGATTTTCAGCTCCGCGGACGGATTCGCTGGTGCGCTGGCGGTTGTTGGCTGCGCAGGCGCTGTTGGCTGTGGGGCTGTAGCTTCTGGCTGTGCCGGCATCTCGTTGGTCAGATCGCTTACTGACGCCTGAGCCGGGCTGGCAACACCGTCAGTCGTTTGCGGCTGTTCGGTGGGCGTCGCAACCGCTGTATCCGCAGCAGGCGCGGCAACAGCAGGGGCCGCTACGGGTTGAGTCCCCATATTTTTTGCGGCTTCAAAGCCTTGCTGAATAGTACGGCCAAATACAGCAGCCTGACCGTTCAGCGGCAGCAGCAGCGCAATTTTGCTGGTGGAGGCGGGTTTAAAGCTCTGCACGTTAACCAACTGTGTTGGCAACAGTTTTGCCCCCGGGTTTTGTGGATAACGTTTCTGCCAGTCAGCAATACCGGCTTTCATCATGTCTGGATCGTTACGGTTATCGAACCAGACGCGCTGGAGATCCAACCAGCCTTGCAGCACGTTTTCATCAGCATTGATGACCAGCGTCTGCGCTTGCTCCTGGGTCATGGATGACAGCGCCTGCCAGGTGGCATCTATATTTTTCTGCTTAGCATTCGCGGCCAGCAGCGGTTCCTGGGCGATCAGGGCGCGCAGTAGCGTCAGCGATGGGCGACCCTGGTTGACGTCGATTTGCGCCTGCCAGTATCTGGCCTGTTGGTTTTGATCGAAATCGGCAGGAGTGAGTTTATCCAGCAGAGCCTGAGCGCCAGCGATATCTTTCTGCGCGAGCTTAATTTCGACGGCCAGCAGTGACTGCTCACGACGCTGGGTATCGCTTAGCTTCTGTGGTAGCTGATTGAACAGCTCGATAGCCTGCTGGCTCTTGCCTTCTTTCAGCAGTGCACGAATGGCGAGTAATTGCCAGTTGGTCTTGCTATCATCTGAGCTTTGCTGCATTTGTTGCAGATAAAAGCCGGAATCAGCCTGCGCAGCGCCCTGCATATGGGCTGCACTCTGGTCTGGCGCCTGGGTGCCACAGCCTGCGAAAATCAGTGCTGCCAGAATGACTGGTAGCGCGCGCGCGGCTTTCAAACGAGAAAATGTTGAGGGTACCATACTGTATCCAGTGATATTTTTTTACTCAATGCTCAATATTAAATCGGCAATACGGACGACACAATGAAACAACACGAATCGGCGGATAATTCTCAAGGCCAACTCTTTATTGTACCTACTCCTATAGGAAATTTGGCTGATATTACCCAACGAGCGCTCGAAGTTTTACAAGCCGTTGATTTGATTGCCGCTGAAGACACTCGTCATACAGGACTATTGTTACAACACTTCGCGATTAACGCGCGTTTGTTCGCTTTACATGATCACAACGAGCAACAAAAGGCCGAAACGCTGGTGGCGAAGCTTAAAGAAGGGCAAAACATTGCTCTGGTTTCCGATGCCGGAACGCCGCTGATTAACGATCCTGGCTACCATCTGGTACGGACCTGTCGCGAAGCAGGTATCCGCGTTGTTCCCCTACCAGGCCCTTGCGCGGCGATTGCTGCCCTGAGCGCTGCAGGTCTGCCTTCAGACCGCTTTTGCTATGAAGGTTTTCTGCCTGCCAAATCGAAAGGGCGTCGTGATGCGATGAAAGCCATTGAGGCTGAACCGCGGACGCTTATTTTTTATGAATCTACCCACCGTCTGCTGGATAGCCTGGAAGACATGGTTGCCGTCTGGGGCGAATCTCGCTACGTGGTGCTGGCGCGCGAACTGACGAAAACCTGGGAAACCATTCACGGCGCGCCGGTCGGCGAACTGCTGGCGTGGGTCAAGGAAGATGAAAACCGTCGTAAAGGCGAAATGGTGCTGATTGTCGAAGGACACAAAGCGCAAGAAGACGACCTTCCGGCTGATGCGCTGCGTACGCTGGCCTTATTGCAGGCAGAGCTGCCGCTGAAAAAGGCCGCCGCACTGGCCGCTGAGATCCACGGCGTGAAGAAGAATGCGCTGTATAAGTACGCGCTGGAACAGCAGGGGGAGTAACAGTGAGCACCTACCAACCACCTTTCGTTATCACTCCATTGATCCTCAATCAAGTCATTGAAATTGGGGAGTTGATGGGGAATTGGGCGGCGATGGCTGGTAGGGTATCTCCTCTTTTGCGCAAAGAGAATCGTATTCGTACTATTCAGGCTTCTTTAGCGATTGAGCATAATTCGTTGACGACGGATCAGGTTACTGCCCTGATGGACGGAAAGCGTGTCCTGGCTCCGGCTAAAGATATACAGGAAGTCAGGAATGCGATTCTGGCTTATGAAAAAATGTCGGAGTGGAAAAGTGCAAAACTCTCCGATCTTCTACAGGCACATCAAATCCTGATGATGGGGCTTGTCGATAACCCGGGACAATTGCGATCCGGCAATGTTGGTGTTTACAGGGAAAAACAACTTATCCATATGGCCCCACCGGCGTCACAAGTTCTTCGTTTGATGAATGACCTACTGGGCTGGTTAAAAACGACAGAACTCCACCCACTGATTGCTGGTGCTATTTTCCATTATGAATTTGAATTCATTCATCCTTTTGCCGACGGCAATGGACGGATGGGCCGGTTGTGGCAGACATTAATCCTCCGTGAGTGGCGCTCGGAATTGGCGTGGTTACCAGTAGAGACACTGATCCACTACCAACAGGATCGCTACTACCAGGTGTTAGGGCAGTGCGATCGGCAAAGTAGTTGCACTCCATTTATAGAATTTATCCTTGAAAACATTATCTCTGCTTTGCAAGAGGGATTGGGGAAATCATCAGCCCTGTCGGAAGAAATGTCGGAAGAAATGTCGGAAGAAATTTCGCCTGATTTACTGGATATTGAAAAACGCATACTACAAATCTTGTCGAATCAGCCAGGCAGATCCGCCAAAAGTATTGCTGATGAGTGTGAAATCTCAGCCCGAACCGTAGAACGCTATCTGAAAGCGTTGCAGCTAAAAGGCAAACTGCAACGCGTTGGCGCGACGAAAGGGGGGGTATGGCGGGTAATTTAAACGACCAGCAGTTCAACCCCTGTTTTGGTCAGCGCTGATTTATCCTGCTTGCTGATACTGTCGTCGGTGATTACGCAGTTAATCTTCTCCATTGGAAGCACCTGATTAAAACCTCGTCGGTTAAATTTTGTTGCATCCAGTACGGCAATAACCTTATGTGCCGCAGCGGCCATCACGCTACTAATTGAATAACCTTCGTTGAATGTCGTTATACCATTAGTGGCATCAATCCCGTCAGCGCCCACGAACATCAGGTCAGCGCTTATCCCTTGTAGGGAACGTTCAGCGATAGTGCCATGCATTGAATGAGTTTTGTGACGCACTGTGCCGCCGCAAACGACCAGCGTAATGTCTTTGTTTTCCGATAACGTAAACGCAGCGGGAAGGCTATTGGTAATAACTGTGATATTACTTTTTCGGTTTAGCGCCTCAGCAATCAGTAAGGTCGTGCTTCCGCTATCCAGAATCACGGTCATTCCTTCTTCGACCATTGCCGTTGCAGCCTGAGCGATCCGCTTTTTGGGATCGCTGGCAAGCTGATACCGATCTTCTAATAATACTTCCTGATTGTCACCTTCAGCCAGATGGCTTCCTGGTTTTGCCGCACCGCCATGAAAACGGGTGACCAGACCCTTCTCTTCTAATAACCGCAGGTCGGCGCGAATGGTTACTTCAGAAATACCAAAGGTATTCGAAAGATCCATTACCAATACGCTACCTTGCGTATTAATCAGGTCGACAATTTTATTCCTTCTCTCAAATGAGTTCATACTGATTTGCCTGATAATTTGACTGCCACTAGTTTAATCGAAGGATTGCGAAAGGTGAACGCTAAATTTCGAAAGTAAATGTGAGCCAGCGCAGGTTGCTGGCTCGTGGGATCAGGAGAGTTTAAGCAGAATTTTCCCCTGCATCGGTGCGCCATTGAGTGACTTGACGGCGCAGGCAAAGCTCTCGGCATCACCACTGTGGGCAATTAACGGCTCAAGCTGTAAGCGTTTCTCCGTAAGTAAACGGGCTGCGGTTTCCCACTCTTCTCCAGGCCATGGGCTGGAATAGTTCATCCAACTGCCAAGGATGGTTAACTCCTTACGCAATATTTGCCCAAAAACACCTGAAGCCAGCGCCAGATCGTGATGCAGCGTACCGACTAATGCCAGTTGAGCGCGAGGCCCGGCAATTTCGATCGACAGAGTAACGGTTTGTGGGGTTCCTGCAGTCTCCAGGACGAGTTGGTCAAATTGAATGTTCTCCAGACCGGAGTGGATCTCGGTCGCATTCATCTCCCGACTGTTAAAAACATAGGTTGCCCCCAGTTCTTTTGCTAACGCCAGCTTTTGCGGGTTGATATCAATCGCCGTGACGCTTTTTGCGCCGAGTTCGCGAGCACATTGCATTGCCAGTAAACCAATAGTACCTGCACCAACGATGATCACGTTTTTGCCTTCGCATCCCTGAGCGAGGTGGAAGGCATGCAGGCCAACGGTAATGGGCTCAATGAATGCACCATCATCAATCGGCATTTCTGTAGGCAGACGGAACAGGTTGGCGCGTTTTACCACCACATATTCTGCATTGCCGCCTTCGCTGCGCGATCCGACAAACTGATATTGCTTGCACAATGAGAAATACCCACGCTCGCACTGAGGACAGTGGAAGCAGGGGAGCAGCGGTACGCAGGCAACGGCATCTCCGGGTTGTAGATCGGTTACGCCCGCGCCGTAAGACTCAACATAGCCACTGAACTCATGCCCAAGTGTGATTGGATAATAGTGAGCGCCATGATTGAAGACTCGGGGAATATCTGAGCCGCAAAGCCCTGAACTGACCACCTTGACCAGTACATCTTCATCAGTTTGCAGTTGTGGTATGGGACGTTCTTCAACGCGTACGTCGCCCTCAGCGTGAATAACCACTGATTTCATAAGTGTCTCCAGAAAAGTGAAGGGGAGCAAATGCTCCCCAGAAATTAAGATGTGGTTTGGCTTTCTGTTATGGCTGCCGCTTTTTCAGCCGCCACGAAATTACGCGCCCGACGCCAGGTCAGCAGTACACCCAACAGGTAAATAGCACCGATAATGATGAAACCCACTACGTTCTGCCAGGTGAAGAGCTGGATTAGCAGCCAGGTGATTGGGGAACCACCCTGGTCCATTGAGGCCACCATGCCGCCGGCTTTCAATGCGCCCGCATTGGCGGCTAGCTGGGTATGTAAACCAATGGTTTGCGTGGCTATCCACAGGGTGATACCCATGATGATGACGCCGGAGATCAGCGTGCGGAAAAGGTTGCCCTGATGAACGGCTACCGCCATGGCGACAAAGAAACCAATGGTCGCGAGATCGCCGAATGGCAGAACCTGGTTTCCTGGTACCAGAACGGCAATCAGAATGGTCAGCGGGATAAAGATAAGACTGGCGGAAACCACCGACGTATGGCCGAGCAGTAGCGCAGGATCCAGGCCAATCAAGAACTCCTGGCCACCAAATTTTGCCTGCAGGCGCTTGCGAGCATGCTTTGCAATGGGAGTGAGTCCATCCATAATCGGTTTAATGACGCGCGGCATGAGCAACATAACGGCAGCTGTTTTCACCGCCAGTTGGAGCACAGCTTTAACGTCATACCCTGCCAGCATGCCGATCACTAACCCCATCACAAAACCGACGGTCACGGGTTCACCGAAGGGGCCGAAGCGTTTTTGTACATCATCCGCACTGAAATGAATGCGGTTCAGACCTGGGATTTTTTCAATGATCGTATCAACCAGGACCGCTATCGGACCCAGATATGCCGAGGAACCATGTGGAATGGCGATGCCTTCCAGACCAAAAAAGTCGCGCGTGTCTTTGGCAAACCAGTCGCCCAGTTTGTAGACGAAGGCGGCATGAACAACTACACCGAGGATGCCCAACCAGTATGAACCGGTCGCCAGATGCAACATGGCGCCGGTAAACGTCATATGCCAGATATTCCAGATGTCGACATTCACCACGCGGGTCATGCGGGTAACCAGCATCAGGATATTCACACCAATGGCGACAGGAATCGCAATTAACGCAATTTGCGAAGCCCAGGTCATCGGTGATGAACCAGGCCAGCCGACATCGATGACGTGCAGGTTGATTTGAAACTGTTCTGCCATTGCTTTTGCGGCAGGTCCAATAGAGTCCAGCATCAGGCCGATTACCAGACCGATGCCGACAAACCCAATCCCGATATGTAGACCAGATTTAAAACAATCCCCGAGCTTCATTCCCAGCAATTTTGAGAAGATGATGATCACTAACGGCAGCATAACCGTTGGACCTAAATCGAGGATATAACGCATTATTTCGCTAAACATGGCGTTACCCCACGAGGATGGTCAGGATTTTTTGCTGCAATGCTTCGATACCCACGCCTGAGACAAAAGGCATGCCGTGAACCACCGGGATATCGCCAAATGTACGGTCAACGCGAGCCGTGGTACAAATGAGGTCTGCGCCGTCCATATAGGTTTCGATTTCTGTTACACGACACTGCACCAGGTCGAGTTGTATATTGTTGGCTTCACAGAGTTCTTTAATTTCTTCCGCAGCCATTGTTGAAGTTGCTACAGCACCGCCACAGGCCACAATTACTTTACGTTTCATAGGGTATTCCTTTTATTATCAGTTTGTTATCAAATCTGAGCGCAGAGCTCAGACTCAAGGATTTTTTCCCGAAAGAGCATTGCCAGTTCTGCATCGGGCGCATTCAGTAATGCTTCAATGGTGTTCGGGTTTTGTAGCTCACTAAACAGACGACGCAGGAGCTTCAGTTGTGCCGTCGGGTTCTCAACGATTAAGGCGATAATTAAAGAGACGGGGATCTCTTCGTCATCATCCGCTTGTTGAAAGTTGACCGGTGTATCCGGGCGAATCAGGTAGATAGCAGGAGATTTAGCGTGAACAGCTTCACAATGTGGAATCGCAACGGCATGACGTTCCAGCGCTATTCCAGTTGGAAAGGTTGCTTCACGCTCAATCAGGGCCTGCGGGTAGCTTTCATGCACAACCCCTTTGGCCAGCATCTCCTCCCCAATATGTGTCAGCGCATGCTGACACGAGCTAAAGTTAATTCCTGTTCGGACAAAAAGTTGGCTCATATATTCTCCTGATTTCAGGCAAGTGCTGGTGCGCAACCAAAGCGATAGGCGCGCAGAACGTCCTGAATTTTGTCGATAATCAGATTGTGTGGCGTCGCGGTTAACGTTCCTTCAGACAGACGCTCAAATTGCACGGGCATAAATTGGCTAATTAGCCCCAGTGGTAAAGCGACGTCATTAAGGTTGGTTATTAATTTCTCTACGCTTTGACGAATGCGGGGATGCGGCCAGTAGTAACGAATACGGTCGGAGAGGCTGAAGTGAATATCAACCATCGCCTGACTCCAGGTTGGGCGATAGTATTTTTTCCAGTAGTCCGGTTCATTCAACATAACTTCGTCAATCACTTCCAATACCCGGCTTCGCTGCTCTGGAGATACCAGTTCATTTTCCATTTGCGCAAGGGCAAAAATAGCTTCACGCAGAGCGAAGGTGAGTGCTGGACCCACTTTCAATATCGCGTAGTGATCGCGTACCAGCGCACGGTATGCCTGGCGGGTTTGATAATCTGTAGAATGTGCTTCGTAGACCATTGGGGTTTCTTTGATCCAGGCGGAAAGCGTTTTTGCAGCTTGTGGCTGATAGTGAATAATTTGAGTGTGATCGAATTCGACACCGGGCTGGACCACAATGGCGATTACGCGCGTTAACGCTTCTTCAAGTCCTAATGCACTGAAGGCTACCTGGTGGGTTTCCAGTGTCCGGGCGGCATCTTCTTCGCGTGTGACATGAACGGTACCGATGGTGGTGGCTTCTCCACCAGGTACGGGAACTTCAGTACCAATCACATAAGTCAGTTGGCGTTTCTGTTCTTCGGTTGCTGTTGATTCTGCTGCCTGGCAAAGTATGGCTGCTCGCTGAGCAACGACCATCGGGTCTAGCGGTGTCGGATCGTCTGCACAGGACATTGAAGCATCAAGATGGATTTTGCTGAATCCTGCGGCGACGTAAGCTTTAATCAAGGCTACGGATTTCTCCATCGCTTCTGCCGCTGCTTCATTTTGCCAGCAGTTAGGGCCGAGGTGATCGCCCCCCAGAATCAGTCTTTCTCGAGGGAAACCAATTTCTTGTGCGATGCCATAGACAAAATCACGGAAATCGGCGGGTTTCATCCCGGTATAGCCACCAAACTGATTAACCTGATTAGACGTTGCTTCGATCAGAACTTTACTGTCCGTATTGAGATCAAAGCGTAATGCGGATTCAATGACCAACGGATGTGCTGAACAAACAGAACAAATACCTAAATGTTCACCTGCTTTATGACGAGAGATTATTTCTTTCACTTCTATCTCCGATATCTTTTGTTTATCTTCATAATATTTTTGGATTGAAGGCAAAGGGTAAAAGCAACTTTCGTGATCCAGCTTTAAAACAAACCTTTGCCAGAATTCATACAATTCATATTAATCAATTACTTATATCTTTCCTTCGCAACCGCAGTCGGCAATGACTTTACGTACCACTTCTTTCATGGCGGCTTTTGCGGGCATCATGTAATGCCGTGGGTCATTCGCATTGGTATGTGTACTCAGATAGCTTTTGAGTGCGCCAGAAAAGGCGATTTTGAGTTCGGTAGCGACGTTGACTTTGCAGATCCCTAAAGAGATGGCGCGCTTAATATCATGTGCTGGCAGGCCGGATGCGCCATGTAGAACCAGTGGAATATCGACGGACTGACGAATTTCTGTTAGCCGTTCAAAATCCAGTTTAGGTTCAGTGCTATACATACCATGAGCCGTGCCAATCGCGACCGCCAGTGAGTCGATACCGGTTTTTTCCACGAACTCCCGAGCCTGTTCTGGGTGGGTATAAAGCGCATCTTTTCCGTCCACGATTAGGTCATCTTCTTGTCCACCCAGCCGTCCCAGCTCAGCTTCAACACTAACGTCATAGCGGTGGCAGTAATCCGTTACGTGTTTAACTAACGCAATGTTGTCGACAAATGGCAGATGGGAACCATCGATCATGACGGAGCGAATACCTGTAGCGACTTTCTCTTCAATATCGGTGGCGCTTTCATGGTGATCGAGATGGATGGCGAGAGGATGGTTCCAGCATCTTGCCAGTTCACTGGCGATTGCAACGATATTACCGACACCGGCATAGCTAAAAGTGCCAGGCGTGCCGGCGACGATCAACGGAGAGCGTAGTTCGGCTGCTGTTTCCACGACAACCTGTAAGGTCTCCAGGTTGTGAATGTTAAACGCCGGTACGGCATAGCCTTCTCGCTGTGCCTTCTTCAGCATCATTTTGCTTGAGATGATAAACATACTTCCTCCGAAGTCTTTCGATTTCTTTCTTCGAAATAAAGTATAGGGTTTCGTAACGTTTTTTTGTGATTTCGATCTGATAAATGAAAGTCTCGAAAGAAAAGGGAGGGTTGCGAAAGGGTTGGCGAAAAATAACTGGTAATGGATATGAGTCCGCGTCTTCAGAACAAAGACGCGGATAGGTCGGACAGGCATTAGCGAAACAAGCGCGACAACCAGCTTCGTTTCTGATGCACTGCTTCAGGTGGTGGCGTCACGGGTACCGAAACCATCTCACCTAATCCTTCTTCAATGCCTTGTCCTATTTCCCGCAGGGCCTGGCGTGCATCTGAACCTTGAGCAGTGAATCGCATACGATGACCATTTTTGGCTCCTAATGAGACCACTTTCATCAGATTTTTGCCATCGACCGGCCCTGTGCCATTATCAAGATTTTCAATCGTGATGTGGCTGGCAAACTGCTTGATAAACTTCACCAACACCGCGCTTGGCCTGGCGTGCAATCCGTGTGGGTTTTGGATGATAAAGATGGCCTGTTCACCTTCCAACCGCGCTTCCGACTGAGCCTGATGTGAATCCGTTCCCGTCAAAATGGCTAACACCTCGGCTGGCGTTTCGACACATTGCAACGCCTGTGGAACGCAGTCATCACTTAATACGCGGGTTAATTGACGCAGGATCTCGAGATGTTCATTAGAACGCGCCGCGATACCGGTGACCATATATGCCACGTTCTCGTCATCCCATGCGACACCCTGACGAAATACGATAATCTTGACACCAGTATTCAGGACGGCGTCACGTGTTTCTGGTGTTCCATGGGGGATGGCAATTCCGTTCCCAAGATACGTTGAGATCTGTGCTTCACGATCCCGCATACCTTGTAAATATTCCGGGGTAGTATTTCCGGCTGCAACCAGTTTCTCCGAGATGCGCTGGAGTGCAATGGTTTTATCGACTCGCTCATCACTGATGAAAATATCCTGTTCATAAAGTTGCATTCTGACCTCCCGTCTGAATGGTACTGCTGTCTGAACTGACTAGCTGTTTGCGATTGAGCCACAGTCTCCACGAGCCGAGCATGATGGCGCCGCATGCGGAGCCTGCCAAAATGCACAATACCCAGGCAATAGGCTTACTGACTAATGGCAGGATCAGGAATCCGCCGTGTGGTGCGGGAACTTGAATATGCAAGCTGTAGCTGAGAACTGCTGAAATACTTGAAGCGATCATCATCATCGGGATCACACGTAGAGGATCTTTTGCAGCAAAAGGAATTGCTCCTTCGGTGATGTGTGTGCACCCCAGGATATAGTTCACCATACCGGCGGCTCTCTCTTCTTCGCTAAAACCTTTCGGGAAGAAGGTCGTTGCCAGTGCGATTACCAGCGGAGGGGTGATACAGGCAGCGGACACGCCCGCCATAAAGAAGTAGTTCCCCTGACCGAGTAGCAGAGTTCCGGTAACGTAGGCAGCTTTGTTGACTGGGCCACCAAAGTCGAACGAGCACATGGCACCGACGACAATTCCAAGCAGAATAGGATTGGCTTCCTGTAATGATGCAAGCCAGTTCATCATACTGTTATTGATGGCGGCAACGGGCTGTCCGAGCAGCGACATCAGAATACCAATCGCTAGGACACCAATTAGCGGCATGATAAAAATGGATTTCAGTCCTTCATACTGGCGAGGTAAACCGTCAAGCCGATTTTTTACCCACAGCATGAGATAGCCTGCGGCAAACCCCGCAATGATACCGCCGAGAAAACCAGCCCCCGTTGCGTTGGCCAACAATCCGCCGACAAAGCCCGCCACCATGCCTGGTCTGCCAGAAATGGAGTAAGCAATATAGGCCGTGAAGACGGGCACCATAATGGAAAACGCTTGCTGTCCAATCTTCATCAGCATCGCGGCAATGGCGTTATATTCCGGTGATTTGGGGTCGGCGGAATAAATACCCCATAAAAAAGAAACAGCAATTAGTATCCCGCCAGCAACCACAAATGGCAGCATGTTCGAAACACCACTCATAAGATGTTTGTAAATTTGACGGCCAAAAGATTCCTTTTCAATATTATTCTGTGAAATAGTTTGCGCTCCATTACGAATAGGTGCCTCTCCATTGATGATTTTATTAATCAGATCGGCGGGATGATGAATTGCTTCTTTGACCGGAACTTCAATTACCGGTAAACCGTTAAAACGGTCGGGAGAAACATCTTTATCGGCAGCAATAATTACACCAGCGATATCAATAAGGTCAGTGGGCGTAATAACATTCTCGACACCACTGGCACCATTGGTTTCGACCTTTATTTCGACAGACATTTTTTTAGCTGCATGTTTTAAAGCTTCTTCAGCCATAAAAGTATGCGCGATACCGGTAGGGCAGCCGGTAACTGCAATGATCTTTTTCATAAGCAGACCTTTAGTTTATTTTTGTTTACAGCTTTCGGACCAGGGTTTGAGGAAGTAATGTATTAATAGCCGCAAGTTGGCCGAGTCCGGCTGAACTTGCGACATCTGCACCCGTTGCGCTGGCAAGTGCCAGAGCATATTCCACTTCACCAGTGGTTAACCAATGGCTTAGGAATGCAGCAAGCGAGGCATCGCCCGCACAAGCTGAGCTCACCAGTTTAATAGTGGGGGCGGTGCAAAACCAACTATCAATACCGTTTGAGAAGTACATGCCTTTGGCTCCAAGCGTCAGTAAAATATTCTGTGCGCCGAGAGAGTGCAGCTCTGCAAAGGCATCTTGTGCCTGAGAATCATCAGTTACGGTTAAACCGAAAATAGCCTTTATCTCTTCATCGTTTGGTTTAATTAATAATGGATTAAACTCCAGTAATTGACGTAATGATGAATGACTAATATCCAGGATTACCGCAATTTCTTTTTTCTGACAAATCTGCATGATTTCAGCATAAAAGTTACTCTCGACTCCCTGAGGTAAGCTGCCACTAATTACCAGATACTCAGCGTCGGATAATCGTGATATTTCATTCAATACTTGTTGCTTACAATCATCAGGAATAAATGAGCCGGGATTGACCAGTTTGTACTCCTGGTGACCATCGTTGATGAAGATGTTAATTCTTGTTGGCTCATTCACCCACGCAGGAGAAACGCAAATTTTCTTTTTACGTAACTCATCCACAATATAACGACCCGTGAATCCACCAAAAATACCAAGTATATGCGCAGGCTGTTGGAAATGATTCAGTACCAGAGCGACGTTGACACCTTTTCCGTTTGGGCAATATTCCGTATGGTGCGTGCGATTCACAATATTTGGCAGCAAAGGCTCGCTAAATATATTCATATCAATCGCAGTATTGAGTGTTAACGTATAGATCACCGACATTCCCTCACAACTGTCCTTCACAACCACAGACGTGGATCACTTTGCGTACGACTTCTTTCATCGCCTGTTTTGCAGGCTGCATATAGTGACGCGGATCGTTGGCGTTCGGGTTTTGCGCAAAGTATTGTTTTAGCGCATCAGAAAAAGCGATTTTCAACTCTGTCGCGACGTTTACTTTGCATACTCCCAGACTAATGGCTTTGCGGATATCGCTTTCTGGCAGGCCAGAGGCACCGTGCAATACAAGGGGGATATCGACCTGTGCGCGGATTTCTGCCAGGCGGTCAAAGTCTAGTTTTGGCTCTGCGGCGTACAGTCCGTGCGCGGTGCCGATGGCAACAGCCAGCGAGTCAATTCCGGTCCGCGCAACAAATTCGCGCGCCTGTTGTGGGTTGGTATATAGCGCATCTTTACTGTCGACGATCAGATCGTCTTCCACACCGCCCAGACGTCCCAATTCTGCTTCTACGCTTGTATCGTAGCGATGGCAAAAATCGACCACTTTTTTCACCAGCGCCACGTTTTCTTCAAATTGGAAATGGGAACCATCAATCATCACGGAGCGTATCCCCGCCAGCACCTTATTTTCAATATCATCCGTTGATTCATGATGATCGAGATGAATCGCCAGGGGGAGGTTGTACTCACGAGCGAGATCGCTTGCAATCGCTACGATATTTCCGGTTCCGGCATAGCTGAAAGTTCCAGGCGTACCCGCCACGATCAACGGTGAGCGCATTTCTGCTGCGGTTTCGACAACGACCTGCAGAGTTTCCAGGTTATGGATATTAAAAGCCGGTACCGCGTAACCATTGTGTTGCGCTTTCTGAAGCATATTTTTGCTGGAAATAGTGAACATGGGTTTCTCTCTATAGTTTTCTTTCGAAATTAAAGCGTTTATATGTTTTTAGCCTTCATTTTAAAAGTAATGTAACGATCATTCGTCGTTCTGATTGTGATCAGCTACGCAAAATTGCAATGAATCTTATAAAATGAAAGTTATTTATTGACTGGTTGTTTTCTTTTGTAAGTTAATGAGGGAAAACAATATGCTTCTAATTTATTGATATTAATGAGATGTCTTGAATTTTCTGCATCTTTGTGAACGCTGCGTAATTGACATCACTCAGAGGAAATTTAAAAATGAAAGTTAAAGAGCGGAAGAGATTTCCGACATGTCATAAAAAAAGGGTATGTTGTGGCAAAACCATCTACCAGCCTGCTAAAGAGGCGTCTGGACATTGCCGAAATCGTTCGTAAGAACGGTGAAATCAAAGTGGACGATCTGGCAGAAATGTTAGCGGTTTCAGGAGTGACGATCCGTAATGATCTCAATTATCTGGAACAGCAGGGGTATCTGAAACGATCTTTTGGCGGGGCGATTTACACCGCACAGCCGGTTAGGGCATCTGTCACTCAGGATATGAGCCGGGCGCAGGAGTGGGATCGTAGTGCAGAGCTTGAGCTGGCAAAGCAGGTTGCTCGACTGGTTGCTGACGAAGATTCACTTTTTCTCGGGGCGGGAGTAGTTCCGCGTAAGGCGATCCCCTTTCTTGGAGAGTCTCGTGAACTGTGTCTGGCATTCAACGATCTCGGCCATGTGGCTACTGCGAGAGATTATATCGATGGCGAGATTGTGTTGCTGGGCGGTACTCTGGACCGTAGTGGACAGAGACTGGAAGGTGAAATTGCTATTCAATCACTCCAGCGTTTTCAGCCAACATGTAGCGTAGTGATGATTGAGCACGTCAGCGAAGATGGAACTCTGAATGTAGCCAGCGAAAGCGCCGCGGTAATACTGTCGGAATCACTCAGACTCAGCCAGCGATGCGTGGCGGTCATTGCGCAGCGGCCTGATTATGGTGAAGCAAGATATCCTGTAGGCAATTTGGGCGCACTTAGTGCGGTGGTGACCCCGCAGATTGTTGCCGCTGAGTACCATTCTCGCTTTATAGCCGTTGGATTGACCAATAGCTACACCAACAATGAATGTCTGACTTGGATAAATCCCACCCTGCATCCGGCAAGGTGAAGGACAACGCATGAATATCACAATTGCGACACTTGGTGAATTACTTGTCGAATTTTTGGCTAAAAAAGAGAACCAGGGTTTTTCATCTCCTGGCGAATTTTGGGGACCGTATCCCAGTGGGGCGCCAGCTATCTTTGCCGATCAGCTTGCTAAGCTGGGCTTTCAGTCTTTGCTATTTAGTTGCGTTGGGAATGATGCCTTTGGGGAGATGAATATCGCCCGGCTGAGACGAGACGGCGTGAACATTAAGGGCATTTCCGTTCTTCCTAACGCCACCACGGGCAGTGCGTTTGTTAGCTATCGCACTCAGGCACAACGCGATTTTATCTTTAATTTGCCCAACAGCGCTTGTGGGCTACTAAGCGCTGAACATCTCGATGGAAAACTGCTTGGGCAATGCAATCACTTCCACATTATGGGATCTTCATTGTTTTCCTTTCGGCTGATTGATGCCGTGCGTAAAGCTATCAGCATTGTTAAAGAGAACGGAGGGACTATCTCGTTCGATCCGAACATTCGCAAAGAGATGCTGAGTATTCGTGAGATGTCACAGGCCTTTGAATACATTCTGGATTACACAGATTTCTTTCTGCCAAGTGATGGTGAGCTGGACTATTTCGGTTTGAGCAAGTCACGCGATGAGGCTCAGATTGTAGAAAATCTGCTTGTCCGGGGAATTAAACATATTGTGATTAAACGCGGTCCTCGGGGTGCAAGCTATTATTCTCAGAACGAGCAGCATCACGTTGCGGGTTATCCGGTTGACGTTGTCGATCCCACTGGTGCAGGTGATTGCTTTGGAGCAACGTTTGTCAGCCTGTATCTTGCTGGATATTCTGTTCCTGATGCGTTGGCCCATGCTAATGCGGCAGGCTCGTTGGCAATCTCAACGCGTGGACCAATGGAAGGTACGTCAACGTTAGCGCAGATTAAGGCTCTGATGGAGTGAAATACCAGAAGACAATGACATCGTCTGGTATTTCACTGATTGGGATAATCAGGTCACTGGTGCCGGGTTAAATACCGCCAGTTGGTTATGCAGTCCCCATTGATCCGAGAAGGTTTTCTTACGCCCGCTGGCGACGTCGAGAATAAACTCGAACAGTTTCAGACCCACATCTTCAATGGTTTCTTCCCCGGTAGCGATGGTGCCTGCGTTGATGTCCATCAGGTCAAACCAACGATTTGCCAACTCGGTACGCGTCGCCATTTTTATCACCGGCACGGCCATCAGGCCGTAGGGCGTACCGCGACCAGTGGTGAACACCTGCACCGTGATCCCGGAAGCGACCTGCTGCGTACCGCAGACAAAATCGCTGGCGGGGGTAGCCGCGTAAATCAGGCCACGTTTGGTGGGACGCTGGCCCGGCGACAAGACTTCGACAATCGCGCTCTTGCCAGACTTGGCAATAGAGCCCAGCGCTTTTTCCACCACGTTTGCCAGCCCACCTTTTTTGTTTCCCGGAGAGGGATTAGCGCTGCGATCCGTTTTGCCCATATCAAGGTAGTTATCGTACCAGGCCATCTCTTCGAGCAGGCGTTTACCTACTGCTTCGTTAATCGCACGTGGGGTCAGAAGATGGATGGCATCGCGCACTTCGGTAACCTCAGAGAACATTACGGTGGCGCCGCAGCGTACTAACAGGTCGGAGGCATAACCGACCGCCGGGTTGGCCGTCACGCCGGAAAACGCATCGCTGCCGCCGCACTGCATACCGACCACCAGTTCTGATGCTGGGCAGGTTTCACGCTGGCGTTGATTGAGCTTTGCCAGATGGCGTTCGGCCACCTGCAAAATATCGGCAACCATCGATTGAAAGCCAACGTGTTTTTCATCCTGCAGGCTGACGATGCTGGCGCTGTCGACCGGAATACTTTTCACATCATGCGTGCCTTCCAGCAAGCGCTCTGGCTGCAGTTTTTCGCAGCCGAGGCCAATGACCATCACCTCACCGCCAAAGTTCGGGTTTAGCGCAATATTGTGAATGGTACGAATCGGCACGATGGCGGCAGGGGCATTAATCGCCACGCCGCAGCCGTACAGGTGATTGAGTCCGACCACACCGTCAACGTTCGGGTATTTGGGCAGCAGATCGCGCTCAATGATTTTCACCACATAATCCACCACGCCCGCCACGCAGTGCACGCTGGTGGAGATACCGAGCAGATTCTTGGTGCCGACACTACCGTCTGCATTGCGATAACCTTCGAAGGTGTAACCCTCAAGAGGTGGCAGCGGCTCTGGCACTTTGGTTGCCAGCGGCAGCGTCTCTAGCGGCGGGGCCTTGGGTAGCTCAACCATTGATTCATCAATCCAACTGCCGCGTGGGATATCGCGAACGGCATAGCCTATCACTTCGCCATAACGCACGATTTCGCCGCGAACAGGAATATCCAATAGCGCCACTTTATGTCCCTGGGGAATATGTTCAATGAGTTCCAGTCCGTCTGGAAAACGCGTCCCAGCTTTCAGACCATTGTCATTGACAATTATCGCCACATTATCTGTTTCGTGAACTTTAATATAAAACGCCGTTGGCGATTTTTGTCTGATTTCGATGTCGGCCATTGTCCAGTATTCTCCAACAAGGTGGTGATAATAGTGTGGATATTTATATTTTGAATCTAATTATAAGTAATAAAGATTCGGTATCGTGAAATAAGAATGTCAGGAGTTTATCGCCAGGAATGTGACGATGATCACTTAAACTCAGCAAGGCCGCCCCACAAGGTGTAGCAATACGTAAATATGTGCATTAGCGCCCATGCTTGTGTGCATATGCCCAAAAAATTATTTTAATAACGCATGTTTAATGAGCGCTTGCACAATGATTAACGTTGCGCTGCTGATTATACTGAATCACGGTTTCATAGCGTCTGATAAATTATTATGCGTTCTTATTATCAGTAATTTATCACCAGGAATATCTACCAAATAATAATAAAAATTTAATGTACCCGAGGTAATTAGAATGATTCTGGATACAGTTGTCGAGAAAAAGAAAGGTACGCACACCCGTTACTTAATATTGCTGATAATATTTATCGTTACAGCCGTTAACTATGCGGACCGCGCAACGCTGTCAATTGCCGGCACAGAAGTGGCGAAAGAGCTACAGCTCAGTGCCATCTCAATGGGGTATATTTTCTCTGCTTTCGGCTGGGCTTACCTGTTAATGCAAATCCCCGGCGGCTGGCTGCTGGATAAGTTCGGTTCAAAGAAAGTCTACACCTACAGCCTGTTCTTCTGGTCGCTGTTTACCTTCCTGCAGGGCTTTGTAGACATGTTCCCGCTGGCCTGGGCGGGTATTTCAATGTTCATCATGCGCTTTATGTTGGGCTTCTCAGAAGCGCCGTCCTTTCCGGCGAATGCCTGTATCGTGGCGGCCTGGTTCCCGACGAAAGAGCGCGGTACGGCGTCCGCAATTTTTAACTCCGCACAGTATTTCTCTCTGGCGCTGTTTTCGCCGCTGCTGGGCTGGCTGACCTTCGCCTGGGGCTGGGAACACGTCTTTACCGTGATGGGCGTGATTGGTTTTGTGCTCACCGGACTGTGGGTAAAGTTTATTCATAACCCAACCGATCACCCGCGTATGTCGCAAGAAGAGCTGAAGTTTATCTCTGAAAACGGCGCTGTCGTGGATATGGATCATAAAAAGCCGGGTGATGTGAAATCAGGTGGTCCTAAACTGCATTATATCAAACAGTTGCTCACTAACCGTATGATGCTCGGCGTGTTCTTCGGACAGTATTTTATCAACACAATTACCTGGTTTTTCCTCACCTGGTTCCCGATTTACCTGGTACAGGAAAAAGGCATGTCGATCCTGAAAGTGGGCCTGGTGGCTTCGATTCCTGCGCTGTGCGGATTTGCCGGTGGTGTGCTTGGCGGCGTGTTCTCTGATTATCTGATTAAACGTGGCTGCAGTATCACTCTGGCACGTAAGCTGCCGATTGTGCTCGGAATGCTGCTCGCCTCGACCATTATTCTGTGTAACTACACCGATAACACCACCCTGGTGGTGGCGCTGATGGCGCTGGCGTTCTTCGGTAAAGGCTTCGGGGCGCTGGGGTGGCCGGTGATTTCCGATACTGCGCCGAAAGAGATTGTCGGTCTGTGCGGTGGGGTATTTAACGTCTTTGGCAATGTGGCTTCCATCGTCACCCCGCTGGTGATTGGGTATCTGGTGAGCGAGCTGCACTCATTTAATGCTGCGCTGATGTTTGTAGGGTGCTCGGCGCTGATGGCAATGGTTTGCTACCTGTTTATTGTCGGTGACATTAAACGTATGGAATTGCAGAAATAAACAAAGGTATAGGCGATGAATAACACGATTTTCCCGAATAAGTTTAAAGCGGCTCTTGCGGCGCAACAGATTCAGATTGGCTGCTGGTCCGCATTAGCCAGCCCAATCAGTACCGAAGTTTTAGGTCTGGCGGGTTTTGACTGGCTGGTGCTGGACGGTGAACACGCGCCGAACGACATATCGACGTTTATCCCGCAATTGATGGCGCTGAAAGGCAGCGCCAGCGCACCGGTAGTGCGCGTACCGACCAATGAGCCGGTGATAATCAAACGCCTGCTGGATATCGGATTTTACAATTTCCTGATCCCGTTCGTTGAGACGGAAGAAGAGGCGGTGAACGCCGTGGCATCGACCCGCTATCCGCCGGAAGGTATTCGCGGCGTGTCCGTATCCCATCGCGCCAATATGTTTGGCACCGTACCGGACTACTTCGCGCAGTCGAATAAGAACATCACCCTCATCGTGCAGATCGAAAGCCAGCAGGGCGTTGATAACGTTGACGCAATTGCTGCGACGGAAGGCGTCGACGGGGTCTTCGTCGGCCCAAGCGATCTGGCTGCGGCATTAGGCCACCTTGGCAATGCCTCACACCCTGATGTGCAGAAAGCTATCCAGCATATTTTTGCCCGCGCGAAAGCATACGGCAAACCAAGCGGCATTCTGGCCCCGGTAGAGGCGGATGCGCGTCGTTATCTGGAGTGGGGCGCGACGTTTGTTGCCGTTGGCAGCGATCTTGGCGTGTTCCGTTCAGCCACGCAAAAATTGGCTGATTCTTTTAAGAAATAACCACCCTCGACAGTAGAGAGAGATAAAGACATGACAATGAAAGTTGGTTTTATTGGCCTCGGTATTATGGGTAAACCAATGAGTAAAAACCTCCTCAAGGCAGGTTACTCGCTGGTGGTTGCTGACCGTAACCCGGAATCCATTGCGGAAGTGATTGCCGCAGGCGCAGAAACCGCCGCCACGGCGAAAGAGATTGCCGAGCAGTGCGACGTAATCATCACCATGCTGCCGAATTCTCCGCATGTGAAAGAAGTGGCGCTGGGAGAAGGCGGCATTATTGAAGGGGCGAAACCGGGAACAGTGCTGATCGACATGAGCTCCATCGCGCCGTTAGCCAGCCGTGAAATCAGCGACGCGCTGAAAGCGAAAGGCGTGCATATGCTGGACGCGCCGGTAAGCGGCGGTGAACCGAAAGCCATCGACGGTACCCTGTCGGTGATGGTTGGCGGCGATAAAGCGATTTTTGACAAATATTACGATCTGCTGAAAGCGATGGCAGGCTCGGTGGTACATACCGGTGACATCGGCGCGGGGAACGTCACCAAGCTGGCGAATCAGGTGATTGTGGCGCTGAACATTGCGGCAATGTCGGAAGCGCTGACGCTGGCGACCAAAGCGGGCGTAAACCCGGATCTGGTGTATCAGGCGATCCGTGGTGGGCTGGCGGGAAGCACCGTACTGGATGCGAAAGCGCCGATGGTTATGGACAGAAACTTTAAGCCGGGTTTCCGTATCGACTTGCATATTAAAGATCTGGCGAACGCGCTGGATACCTCTCATGGTGTTGGCGCTCAGTTACCGCTGACGGCTGCAGTCATGGAGATGATGCAGGCACTGCGCGCAGATGGGCTGGGCAACGCCGATCATAGCGCACTCGCATGCTACTACGAAAAACTGGCGAAAGTGGAAGTCACTCGCTAACAAGAAGGGCGCGGATGCGCGCCCTGTATTTCTTGCCTTGCGCGGCACTGTCAGGCTACATAACTATGAAAATCGTAATTGCCCCAGACTCTTATAAAGAAAGCCTTTCTGCCACCGAGGTAGCTCAGGCAATAGAAAAAGGATTTCGGGAAATTTTCCCCGATGCGCAATATGTTTCTGTCCCGGTTGCCGATGGCGGTGAAGGAACGGTCGAAGCCATGATTGCCGCTACGCAGGGGAGTGAACATTCTGCGTGGGTGACAGGGCCGCTGGGCGAAAAAGTGAATGCCTGCTGGGGCATGTCTGGAGATGGTAAAACCGCGTTTATCGAAATGGCGGCAGCCAGCGGTCTGGCGTTAGTTCCTCCTGAAAAGCGTAATCCGTTAGTCACCACGTCGCGTGGCACCGGGGAGTTGATTTTGCAGGCGCTGGAGAGCGGTGCGCAGAGCATCATTATTGGTATTGGCGGCAGTGCGACCAACGATGGCGGCGCGGGTATGGTGCAGGCACTGGGGGCGAAACTCTGCGACGCCAACGGGACAGAGATTGGCAACGGTGGTGGGAGCCTGGTGAGTCTGAACACCATCGATATATCGGGCCTGGATCCGCGCTTAAAAACCTGCTCAATTCGCGTGGCCTGCGATGTGACCAATCCACTCACCGGCGATACTGGCGCTTCGCGCATTTTTGGCCCGCAGAAAGGGGCGACGGAAGAACACATTCTCGAACTGGATCGCAATCTGTCTCACTATGCCGACATCATTAAAAAGTCGCTGCGGGTCGATGTGAAGGATGTTCCTGGTGCCGGTGCGGCTGGCGGAATGGGCGCCGCGTTAATGGCTTTTTTAGGTGCGGAGCTGCGCAGTGGTATTGAGATTGTGACCCAGGCGCTCAATCTGGAAGAGCATATTCACGACTGTACGCTGGTGGTAACCGGAGAAGGGCGGATTGACAGCCAGAGCATTCACGGCAAAGTGCCGGTGGGGGTGGCGAATGTCGCGAAGAAGTACCACAAGCCGGTAATTGGTATTGGCGGCAGCCTGACGCGCGATGTGGAGGTGGTGCATCAATATGGTATCGATGCGGTGTTTAGCGTATTAACCACCATCAGCACGCTGGAAGAAGCCTTCCGTGGGGCATTTGATAATATTTATCGCGCTTCAAGAAACATCGCCGCCACGTTGGCGATAGGAATGCGCAGTGCGGGGTGACAATGCCCCGCAAACCCTCTATACTGCGCGCCGAAGCTGACCAGACAGTCGCCGCTTCGTCGTCGTCCTCTTCGGGGGAGACGGGCGGAGGGGAGGAAAGTCCGGGCTCCATAGGGCAGGGTGCCAGGTAACGCCTGGGGGGGAAACCCACGACCAGTGCAACAGAGAGCAAACCGCCGATGGCCCACGCAAGTGGGATCAGGTAAGGGTGAAAGGGTGCGGTAAGAGCGCACCGCGCGGCTGGTAACAGTCCGTGGCACGGTAAACTCCACCCGGAGCAAGGCCAAATAGGGGTTCACAAGGTACGGCCCGTACTGAACCCGGGTAGGCTGCTTGAGCCAGTGAGCGATTGCTGGCCTAGATGAATGACTGTCCACG
>Ga0153982_1000042_pt1 | contig 53624 bp, 44 predicted proteins | sample TSGA066MetaG_FD_104743 | JGI IMG/M metagenome (GOLD analysis project Ga0153982, IMG submission 104743) | Attine ant fungus gardens microbial communities from Georgia, USA - TSGA066 MetaG | ecosystem: Host-associated > Fungi > Mycelium > Unclassified | place: USA: Georgia, Alexander Wildlife...
AGCGTTTATTTTCGCTTTTCTCCGCTGACCCGGCGGCGTGTAATCCGTTGTTCCGTGTCAGTGGAGGCGCATTATAGGGAGTTATTTCAGGCTGACAAGGGGAAATTTAAAATAATCTTCCGATTGCGTGTTTTTTCAGCAAAACCACCATTAACATGCCATAAAATAAGCAAATTGCCGTTTTTGCAACCGCAATCACACTTCCTGATGGCATACTAAAGAACAAGAAATAAAGTAAGGAAGACCATTCATGCCGTTAAATGCCCAACAGCTAGCCGCACAGAAAAACCTGTCCTACGTTCTGGCCGAAAAGCTGGCTCAGCGAATATTAAAAGGTGAATACGCACCGGGCGCTATATTGCCTGGCGAAATAGAGCTGGGCGATCAGTTTGGCGTGAGTCGTACCGCGGTAAGAGAAGCGGTGAAAACGTTAACGGCAAAAGGTATGGTATTACCGCGCCCGCGTATTGGTACACGCGTCATGCCGCAGGCAAACTGGAACTTCCTCGACCAGGAGTTGCTCACCTGGTGGATGACGGAAGATAACTTCTCTCAGGTCATTAAACATTTTCTGGTGATGCGTATCAGCCTGGAGCCTCAGGCGTGTTTACTGGCGGCGACCATAGGTACGGCAGAACAGAAAGCGCATCTCAACACGCTGATGGAAGAAATGGTCGAGCTGAAAAGAAACTTCAGACGCGAGCGTTGGATTGAGGTTGATATCGCCTGGCATGAACACATCTATGAAATGAGTGCGAACCCATTCCTTATCTCCTTTGCATCACTCTTCCATTCCGTTTACCAAACCTACTTTACCTCTATTACCTATAACGATGTGGTTAAACTGGATTTACACCAAGCCATTGTCGACGCAATAGATGATAGCGATGGCGATCGCGCCTTCGCTGCCTGTCAGGCATTGCTGATAGCACCGAACGTGCTACCGGATAAATAATATGTCAGAAAAGAAATCACGCAGTATGGCCGGGCTACCGTGGATAGCAGCCATGGCCTTTTTTATGCAGGCACTAGACGCCACAATCCTCAATACCGCCTTACCCGCAATAGCACACAGCCTTAACCGCTCTCCGCTCGCCATGCAGTCGGCCATTATCAGCTACACCCTGACGGTCGCGATGCTGATCCCGGTGAGTGGATGGCTGGCAGACAGGTTCGGTACCCGGCGCGTCTTTATGCTAGCTGTTAGCCTGTTTACGCTGGGTTCACTGGCTTGTGCGCTATCCAGCTCCCTAAGCGAACTGGTGATTTTCCGCGTCATTCAGGGCATCGGCGGCGCCATGATGATGCCCGTTGCCCGTCTGGCATTATTACGTGCTTACCCCCGCAGCGAACTGCTTCCCGTGCTTAACTTCGTAACCATGCCTGGACTTGTGGGGCCGATTTTAGGTCCGGTATTGGGTGGTGTACTGGTCACGTGGGCCAGTTGGCACTGGATCTTCCTGATTAATATTCCAATTGGGGTTGCCGGTATCTTCTATGCCCGCAAATATATGCCGAACTTCACCACGCCGCGCCGTGGTTTTGATATGACCGGTTTCTTTCTGTTTGGTTTAAGCCTGGTGTTGTTTTCCAGCGGGGTAGAGCTGTTCGGTGAGAAGCTTGTCGAGACCTGGATAGCACTCAGCATTATTCTTGCCAGCATTCTGTTACTGCTCGCCTACATTCGCCACGCGCGTCGTCACCCAACGCCGCTTATATCGCTTCCTATATTTAAGACCCGAACGTTTTCCGTCGGGATCGCCGGAAACCTTGCCACTCGTCTGGGTACAGGGTGCGTGCCCTTCTTAATGCCGCTGATGTTGCAGGTAGGCTTTGGATACCCGGCGCTGATAGCCGGTTGTATGATGGCGCCAACGGCGCTGGGATCAATACTGGCAAAATCAATGGTGACGCAGGTGCTGCGCCGGCTCGGCTACAGAACCACACTGGTGGGTGTTACGGTATTTATCGGCCTGATGATTGCGCAGTTCGCATTGCAATCTCCCGCCATGCCGGTCTGGATGTTGATCCTGCCGTTGTTCATTTTAGGTATGGCGATGTCCACCCAGTTTACCTCCATGAATACCATCACTCTGGCGGACCTGACCGATGAAAACGCCAGCAGCGGCAACAGTGTGCTGGCCGTTACTCAGCAGTTATCAATCAGTTTAGGGGTCGCCATTAGTGCTGCCGTTCTGCGTATCTATGAAGGTATGGAAGGAACCAATACAGTCGAGCAGTTCCACTACACCTTTATGACGATGGGCGCTATCACGGTAGTGTCTGCGCTGATGTTCATGCTGCTAAAAGCAAAAGATGGACGTAACCTGATTAAAGAGCGACATCATCCTAAACCGACCCCCGCTCCATCAAAACAGGAGTAAGTTGCAGGCGCTGTTGCTGTAATGCGGGCTGCGCCATCCGATGGATTAACACATCGATGGCCAGTTCGCCCAATTCATCTTTGGGTTGATGGATGGTCGTCAGCGGCGGCGTCATATAACGCGCCAGCTCGATATCATCATAACCCACCACCGCCATATCCTGCGGAATGCGCAATCCCGATTGGTACAGGGCCTGATACGCGCCAACCGCCATTGCATCATTGCCGGTAAAAACGGCCTGTGGTCGCTGTTTATGCGACAGCAACGTTTGCATAGCTTCAAAGCCGCCGCCGAACTCAAAGTCACCGGTAATCTCGTAACCTTCCAGGACAGGCAAACCCGCCCGCTTCATTGCCGCCCGATATCCTTCCAGACGTAAACGCGCCGGGGTTTTATCCAGCGGCCCGGTGATGCAGGCAATGCGCGTAAAACCTTTTTCGATAAGATGTTGAGTGGCTAAATCCCCACCCAACAGGGAATTATCCTGGATCAGGTCGCTTTCACCATCAAAAGGCGACCAGTCCATCATGACGGTCGGTATAGAAGGATAGCGTTGCATGATCTCCCTGGAAGGTTGATGTGTTTCCGTGCAGAGCAGCAGCAAGCCGTCCACCCGTTTTTGCATCAACGTTTCCAGATTGCGGTTCATGCGCTGTTCATCACCTTCGGTATTGCACAGCACCAGGCTGTAGCCGCGTTCAAAACAGCTACGTTCAACGCCGCGCACCAGCTCAGAATAAAAGGGATTAGTACTGGCTGTGATTAACATGCCAATAGTGTGGGTCTGGTTTAACTTGAGACTACGCGCCAGCGCAGAGGGCGCGTAGTTAAGCTCTTTAATCGCCGCTTCAACTTTGTCAGTGACAGACTCACTGACAAAGCGATCTTTATTAATGACGTGAGAAACCGTCGACGTGGAAACCCCCGCCAGGCGGGCGACGTCCTTCATTGTAGCCAAGCGTTACCTCTGTTGACTTAAAAACGCTTCTATTTCTTCGCGCCATGGAACGGAAGGCTGTGCGCCCTTACGGGTGACAGCAATCGCCGCAGCGGCATGTGCAAATCGGATAGCTTCAGGCAGCGGAGTTTCTTCCAGTAACGCTGTAATTAACGCGCCGTTAAAGGTATCCCCTGCGGCGATGGTATCAACGGCGTCCACTTTAAACCCAGGCACACGCTGACCTTCACCATTTACGCTGGCCCAAACACCTCGACTGCCTAAGGTAATCAGTACAGTATGGATCCCCTTCGCGTGCAATGCCTGCGCCGCTTTGGCCGCATCTTCATCGTTTTCAACCCGGATCCCCGTGAGCTTTTCAGCCTCGGTTTCATTCGGGGTAATAATATCCACCAGCGCCAGCAGTTCGTCAGAAAGTTCACGTGCCGGGGCCGGGTTTAGGGCTACCGTGGTCTTATTTTGATGCGCAATCTTTGCCGCAGCCAGTACGCTCTCGATCGGCGACTCTAACTGCATCAGTAAAGCGGACGCCTGGGCAATACGCTCATGCTGAGCTTCCACCAGCGCAGGCGAAAGTGCTGCGTTCGCACCTGCATGAATGCCGATGACGTTCTCACCTTCACCATTCACAAAAATCAACGCCACACCGGTCGATTCCCCAGAAATTACGCTAATCGGCGCAATATCGATATTATCTTTGGCTAACTGTTTACGAACACTTTCGCCAATATCATCATCCCCCGTACAGGCAATAAATGCGATATTCGCGCCACTACGGCCCGCAGCAACAGCCTGATTAGCGCCTTTACCACCAAATGCGACCTGATAATGGTTACCGGTTACGGTTTCACCAGGTGTCGGGAAAGAGTTAAGGTTGAGGATGTGATCAGCATTGATACTGCCAAGAACAACGAGGTTGCCTGCGGTTTTCATATTTGGTGTTCCAAGTCAAAGTGCGCCACCGGATTAGGGTGGCGCGTGCCCTGCTTTTCTTTTTACGCTTTCATCCCCAAAACCCGGTACGGAGATGGCGTATTTATGTCTCCATCAGGCCGCGAGCGACCTGAATCGGTATTACTGCTTGATGACCAGCTTCAGGTCAACCGGATATTTAGCCTGAACCTTCTCGCCTTTCAGGACTTTATCCGCAGTCTCAACGCCTTTCGCGCCGATCTGATCCGGCAACTGAGCAATGGTCGCAGCCAGTTTGCCATCATTTACTGCTTTTTCGCCATCTGGAGTACCGTCAAATCCAACCACCATCACATCAGATTTACCCGCAGTTTGCAGTGCGCGCAGCGCCCCCAACGCCATTTCGTCGTTCTGGGCAAATACGGCCTGCACGTCAGGATGCGCGGTCAGCAGGTTCTGCATGACGTTCAGACCTTTGGTGCGGTCGAAATCTGCCGGCTGGCTGGCCAGTACGTTAAATTTGTGTGCCGCAACAGCCTGCTGGAAACCTTCGCCACGCTCACGCGCCGCTGAAGTACCGGCAATACCCTGCAGTTCGATAACTTTCGCGCCTTCACCCGCTTTCTTCGCAATGTAATCGCCCGCAATCTTACCGCCCAGCACGTTATCAGACGCAATATGGCTTACCACTTCGCCTTTGGACGCAACGCGGTCAAGGGTGATAACCGGAATTTTCGCCTGGTTAGCCATCTTCACAGCGTTACCAACAGCATCGGAGTCCGTCGGGTTAATCAGCAGAATTTTAGTTCCACGAACCGTTAAATCCTGAACGTTAGCCAGTTCTTTCGCCGGGTTGTTCTGTGAGTCCAGAATCACCAGGTTGTAGCCCAGCTTATCGGCCTCTTTTTGCGCCCCATCCTTCAAAGAAACAAAGAACGGGTTGTTGAGGGTGGAGACCACCAGCGCAATGGTATCTTTCGCCATCGCATTCGCGCTCACGGTGGCGCTCAGCGCAACAGCAGAAACCAGGGTAGCCAGTTTTTTCATGTTCATATTTAAGATGTCCTGTAATCGTTGTTACTGCTTTTTGTTGTCTACCAGTACCGCCAGCAAAATCACCACCGCTTTGACGATCATCTGGTAATAAGAGGATACACCTAACAAATTCAAACCATTATTGAGGAAACCAAGAATCAATGCGCCGATCAGCGTCCCAACAATTCGTCCTTTACCACCCGCCAGGCTGGTACCGCCTAATACTACCGCGGCGATAGCATCCAGCTCATAGCCAGTACCTGCCGTCGGTTGCGCAGAGGAGAGGCGCGCTACTTCAATGATGCCCGCCAGCGATGCCAGCAGACCACACAGGGAGTAAACGATAATTTTGATTTTACTTACGCTTATACCGGACAGGCGCGTTGCCGCTTCGTTACCGCCCAGCGCATAGATATAACGACCCAGACGAGTGTGGTGCAGCATGTACCACGCCGCGAGGAAGACAATCCCCATAATCCACACAGGCGTAGGGACGCCTAACGGACGACCAATACCAAACCAGCCAAACAAGTCGGCATTGTCAGTAAACCCGGTATTAACCGGACTGCCGTTGGTGTATACCATGGTCACACCACGCAGCAACAGCATCATCACCAGGGTCGCGATAAACGCCTGCACCCGGCCTTTCGCGACAATCACCCCGGTTACCGCGCCAATGGCAGCTCCGAGCGCCAGGGCCGCAGCGACAGCCACCAGCGCATTGACTTCAATCCCTACAATGGAAGCCGCAACCGCACCAGTAAGCGCCAGCAAGGAACCGACGGACAGATCGATCCCCGACGTCAGAATAACCAGCGTCATGCCGACGGCCATGATGGCGTTCACCGACGTTTGCTGGAGAATGTTGAACAGGTTATTAACGGTAAAAAAGTTAGGGCTCATGGTGGAAACAATCGAGATCAGCACTAACAGAGCGATGAGCGACTTTTGCTCCAGAAGCCATGCTTTAGTGAAATAACGGCGACCAGAAACAGCCTGGGTAGTCATCTTTTTTACTCCTGATTCACGCGATTAAGCTTGCCCACAGCGGCAGCCATTAATACTTCCTGAGTGGCCTGCTCGCGAGTGAACTCACCGCCGAGATGCCCTTCATGCATAACGATAATTCGATCACTCATGCCCAATACTTCTGGCATCTCAGAGGAGACCAGAATGATGCTCAGCCCATCGGCCTTAAACTGGTTGATAAGCTGATAAATTTCTTTCTTAGCCCCAACGTCAACGCCGCGCGTTGGTTCATCGAGGATCAGGACTTTTGGTCGGGTCATCAGACCGCGCGCAATCGCCACTTTCTGCTGATTACCGCCAGAAAGCAGGCCGATAGCCTGTTCCATCGATGGCGTTTTAACATTGAACAGACGAATAAAATCACCTACCGCCTGCTGCTCGTCTTTATGTTTAAGGCTTCCACCAGCGCGACTGAAATAACGCAGCGCGGTGAGTGACATGTTCTCTTTAACCGACATGCCCAGCACTAAACCATCGCGTTTACGGTCTTCAGAAATATAGACGATGCCGTTAGCCAACCCATCCTGCGGCGAACGAGTGACCACTTCATGGCCATCAAGCGTGACGTAACCGCTGGTGCGCGGCAATGCGCCGTACAACACTTTCATCAGCTCGGTACGTCCGGCGCCCATCAGCCCCGATACGCCAAGGATCTCGCCTTTACGCAGCGTGAATGAAACATCGTTTACGCCAGGGCCGCACAGGTTATCGACCTTCAGGCGAATATCACCCGGCGCTTTTTCCAGACGCGGGTATTGATCTTCCAGCTTACGCCCCACCATCATTTCAATCAGCGAGTCTTCGGTAAGCGTTGCGACTTCACGCTCGGCAATAAACTGCCCGTCGCGAAAAACGGTCACGTCGTCGCAAATCTCGAAGATCTCTTTCATGCGATGAGAAATATAGACAATGCCGCGTCCCTGGGATTTCAGTTCGCGAATGACGCGGAACAGGGATTCTGTTTCGGTATCGGTGAGCGCATCCGTCGGTTCATCCATAATAATGACCTTCGATTCAAAGCTCAGCAATTTGGCAATTTCAACCATCTGCTGATCGCCAATCGACAATTCACCGACCAGTCTGTCGCTTTTAAAGCGCAGATTCAGTTTGGCAAGCAGCAGATCGGCTTCGGCGTACATCTTCTTCCAGTCAATTTTGCCAAAGCGATTAACGAACTCACGGCCAAGAAAAATGTTCTCAGCGATAGTGAGCTGCGGGATCAAATTCAGCTCCTGGTGGATGATACCGATTCCGGCTTCCTGGGAGGATTTAGGGCCGTTAAAGGTGGTCTCTTTCCCCAACCACAATAAAGAACCGGCATCACGGGTATAGATCCCAGTCAGCACTTTCATCATGGTGGATTTGCCCGCGCCGTTTTCGCCCACCAGCGCCATTACACGGCCTGGGTAGACATTCAGCGCGGCGCCGGATAGCGCTTTTACGCCCGGGAACGCTTTATCGATCCCTTTGAGTTGCAGTAATGCGTTCATGATGGCCTCAGAACGTGACGCCAGCACAGAGAATGATATTCGCATACGGAGAACACTCTCCGCTGCGAATTACCGCCTGACTGTCTGCGGTTTGTTTTTTGAATTGTTCATGCGTGGTGTAACGAATTTCTATGGTGTTTCCCTGGTGTTGTTGCAGTTGCTCAATGTGGTTGAGCAACGTTTCGTGGAGTTGCGGATTATGTTGTTTAATTTCCGTCGCGAGAATGGCCGTCTCGACCTGCATTTCACGTGTGACCACGTCCAGCACCTGCATAAAAGAAGGTACGCCCTGGGTTAATGCCATATCGATACGCGTTGTGCTATTCGGGATGGGTAAACCTGCATCACACACCACCAGCGTATCGGTATGCCCCAGACGGGAGATCACCGATGAAATTTCAGAGTTGAGTACCGTGCCTTTCTTCATTTTCTTTCCCCACTAGCGAAACGTTTCGCTGAAGATAAGTGTAGAGCGAAGAGTGGAGATAAAACCACCGCGAAGTTACGAAAATGTGATCGCCATCGAAACGTTTCGCAAGGATTATCATTAGCTGAAATGAAAACTGGGAGGGACAAAACAAAACGCCCCCTTTCGCGATGAAAGAGGGCGTCGATGAGATTAAATCTCGACCTGAGTACCTAGCTCAATAACCCGGTTCGGTGGGATTTCAAACTGGTCCGGGGCACGTAGCGCATTGCGCTGTAGTAGCAGATACAGTTTGCCGCGCAGGCGTAGATACCATGGCCGTTTGCCAACAATCAGCGACTCGTGCGACATGAAGAACGAGGTTTCCATCATCCGACAGCTTAAGCCTTCCAGACCGCAGCGATGGAACACTTCTTCAACGTTCGGTGTTTCGCGCCAACCGTAGCTGGCCACCACGCGCCAGAAGGTGGGCGATAACTGCTCAATCTGCACCCTACGCACGTTGTGAACATATGGCGCATCTTCCGTGCGCAGCGTCAGCAGAATAACGCGTTCATGCAGCACCTTGTTATGTTTGAGGTTATGCAGAAGCGCAAACGGGATGACGTTCAATGCACGAGACATGTACACCGCCGTTCCCGGCACGCGTACCGGTGGTGATTTCTCCAGAGAGGCAATCATCGCCTCCAGAGAGTTGCCGTGCTCATGCATGCGACGCAGCAGACGGAAACGCTCGCTTTTCCAGGTAGTCATGATGGTGAACATCACCAGACCCAGTGTCAGAGGCAGCCAACCGCCGGAAATCAGTTTATCGAGGTTCGCGGAGAACAGCGGAACATCGACGCACAAGAACGCCACCAGGATCAGGAAGACCAAGTATTTATTCCAGTGCCAGTTTTTGCGCGCCACGGTGGTCGACAGAATTGAAGTCAGCACCATCGTCCCCGTCACCGCAATCCCGTACGCCGCAGCCAGATTGCTGGAGTGTTCAAAGCTCACAATCACAATAACCACTGCAAAATAGAGCATCCAGTTAACGAAAGGAATGTAGATCTGGCCCGATTCCATTTCCGAGGTATGGATGATACGCATTGGGGACAAATACCCCAGACGCACAGCCTGACGCGTCAGTGAGAAGACGCCCGAGATAACTGCCTGTGAAGCGATGACCGTTGCCAACGCGGCGAGGATCAGAAGCGGTATCAACGCCCAGTCCGGCGCCAGCAGGAAGAACGGGTTTTTAATCGCTTCAGGATGCTTTAACAGCAACGCCCCCTGACCAAAATAGTTCAGTACCAGTGAAGGCAATACCACGGAGAACCAGGCCAGGCGAATCGGCAACTTACCGAAGTGGCCCATATCCGCATACAGCGCTTCAACACCGGTAATCGACAACACCACCGCACCCAGCGCAATAAAGGACAACGTTTTGAATTCGAGGAAGAAATGCACCGCCCAATACGGATTGAGCGCCTGCAGCACTTCCGGATTGCCAATAATACTGCGCACGCCTAACACTGCCAGTGTCAGGAACCACAACAGCATAATCGGCGCAAACAGCTTGCCGACCATACCGGTACCGTGTTTTTGAATCAAAAACAGCAGGGTCAGTACGATTATCGAGAGCGGAACAATCCAGGTATCCAGTTGCGGGGCAATGATCTCCAGACCTTCAATCGCCGACATCACCGAAATGGCAGGCGTTATCACCACTTCACCATAGAAGAAGCTGCCGCCAATCAACCCCATAATTACCAGCATGGAGGTTGTTCGTGCCGAAGTATTACGCCCGGCCAATGACATCAGCGTCAGGATCCCGCCTTCTCCGGCGTTATCCGCACGCATGACAAACGTCAGGTATTTTATGGAGACAACAAAGATCAGCAGCCAGAAAATCAGCGAGAGAAAGCCAAATACGGCATCACGTTCAACGCCAAAACCAAACTGGCCGGATAAACATTCACGAAGCGTATAAAGTGGGCTGGTACCAATATCACCGTAGACAACCCCAATGGCCGCAAGGGTAATCGCAGACAATGATTGTTTATTATCAGTGCTCATAGACTCGTCTTTCGTTTATACACATCATCTTTCAAGCCACCTCCGCGTAGGCTGCATTCGTTATTCCCCCCATCCCAGGAGAAAACTCCATTGCCACCTTGGTGCAGCTTGATTGATTTGGTGTATATATAAGAAATGTGTGCGTCGTCCCTTGGCCCACAAAAAGGCGCACAGTATGCACGATTAATCGCAAAATCGTACCCCTAAATGAGACCAGATTAATCTGGCTCAAAGAAAAATAAACGCACCTTCAGTCTATTACTGCACTGGTGTGAAGCATCTATACTCGCTGTTTATGCAGTACATTTGGCGAAAGGACGCCACTTCATTATGGCTCACCCACATTTATTAGCGGAAAGAATTTCCCGTCTGAGCAATGCGCTGGAAAAGGGACTTTATGAACGTAGCCACGCCATTCGTCTGTGTCTGCTGGCTGCGCTTAGCGGCGAGAGCGTTTTCTTATTAGGCCCTCCCGGGATCGCGAAAAGCTTAATTGCCCGCAGACTGAAATTTGCCTTTCAAAATGCTCGCGCCTTCGAATATCTGATGACGCGCTTCTCTACGCCGGAAGAGGTTTTCGGCCCGCTGTCCATTCAGGCGTTAAAAGACGAAGGTCGCTATGAACGCTTAACGGCAGGCTATCTCCCTGAAGCTGAAATCGTCTTTCTTGATGAAATTTGGAAGGCGGGCCCGGCGATTCTTAACACCCTGCTGACCGCCATCAACGAACGCCACTTCCGCAACGGCGCGCATGAAGAGAAAATCCCGATGCGCCTGCTGGTGGCAGCCTCCAACGAACTGCCTGAAGCAGACAGCAGCCTGGAAGCGCTGTACGACCGTATGCTGATTCGTCTGTGGCTGGACAAGGTTCAGGACAAGGCCAACTTCCGCTCGATGCTATTAAGTCAGCAGGATGAAAGCGACAATCCGGTCCCGGCGTCGTTACAGGTGACGGATGAAGAGTATTACCAGTGGCAAAAGGACATTGGCGCCATCACGCTTCCCGATCGCGTGTTCGAGCTTATTTTCACGCTGCGCCAGCAGTTGGACACGCTACCGAATGCCCCCTACGTGTCCGATCGTCGCTGGAAAAAAGCCATTCGCTTGCTCCAGGCCAGCGCCTTCTTTAGCGGACGTGATGCGGTAGTTCCCATCGACCTGATCCTGCTAAAAGATTGCCTGTGGTACGACGCACAAAGCCTGAATCTGATGCAGCAGCAGCTGGAAATATTGATGACCGGACACGCATGGCAACAGCAAGCCATGCTGACCCGTCTGGGCAGTATTGTGCAGCGCCGCATTCAACTCCAGCAGCAGCAAAGTGATAAAACAGCATTCACGGTGATCCGTCAGGGCGGCATGTTCAGCCGTCGTCCTCATTATGATTTACCGCCGGAAGCCACGTCTTCCGTCGTGACATTACTACTGCAAAAGCCCTTAAAGCTGCATGATATGGAAGTTATCCATATTGCTTTCGAACGTAGCGCGCTGGAACTGTGGTTAACCAAAGGCGGTGAGATCCGTGGAAAATTAAACGGGATCGGTTTTGCCCAGACGCTGAACATGGAAGTGGATAGCGCGCATCACCTGGTCGTACGCGACGTCAGCTTACAAGGCTCTCGCCTGGCATTGCCCGGTACATCACAAGAGAGTATGCCCGCTGAAATAAAACAGGAGCTTGAAGCGCTCGATAACGAGTGGCACCAGCAGCACAGCGCATTTAGTGAGCAGCAAAAATGTCTGTTTATTCATAGCGACTGGTTAGGCCGCATTGAGGCCAGTCTGCAGGATGTCGGGGCGCAAATTCGCCAGGCGCAACAATGCTGACCCTTGATACGCTCAACATCATGCTGGCAGTCAGTGAAGAAGCAATGATCGAAGAGATGATCGTCGCCCTGCTGGCTTCTCCGAAGATGGTGGTATTTTTTAACAAATTCCCTCGCCTTAAAAAAGCGATCACTGACGATATTCCCCGCTGGCGTGAATCTTTGCGTAGCCGCCTCAAAGACACCCATGTACCGCCGGAGTTAGCGGAAGAGGTCATATGCTATCAACAAAGCCAGCTCCTCTCTCATGCGCAGTTTATCGTCCAGCTACCGCAAATACTGTCGCTATTGCACCACCTCCATTCGCCATGGGCCGGACAAGCGCAGCAACTGGTCAATGACAACAGCGCGTTTACGCCTGCCCTACATACGCTTTTTCTCCAGCGCTGGCGCCTGAGTCTGGTGGTGCAAACCACAACGCTGAATCAGCAACTACTGGAAGAAGAGCGCGAACATTTGCTCAGTGAAGTACAGGAACGGATGACCCTCAGCGGGCAACTGGAACCCGTACTGGCAGAAAATGACAACGCCGCAGGCCGGTTGTGGGATATGAGCGCGGGTCAAATCAAACGCGGTGATTATCAGTTGATGGTGAAATATGGCGAATTCCTGATGCAACAACCTGAACTCCAGCGTCTGGCTGAGCAGTTAGGCCGTTCCAGAGAAGCGAAATCCGTACCACGTAAAGATGCGCCAATGGAAACCTTCCATACCCTGGTGCGCGAACCGGCAACCGTCCCGGAGCAGGTGGATGGCATCCAGCAAAGCGACGATATCCTGCGCCTGCTGCCGCCGGAACTGGCCACGCTGGGCATTACCGAACTGGAATACGAATTCTACCGACGACTGGTGGAAAAGCAGCTGTTGACCTATCGCCTGCACGGCGAAGCATGGCGTGAAAAAGTCACGGAACGTCCCGTGGTACATCAGGATTTTGACGAGCAACCGCGTGGACCTTTTATCGTCTGCGTTGATACTTCGGGATCGATGGGCGGGTTCAATGAGCAGTGTGCGAAAGCCTTTTGTCTGGCGCTAATGCGCGTCGCCCTTGCCGATAACCGGCGCTGTTTCATCATGCTGTTTTCAACAGAAGTGGTGCGCTATGAGCTATCCGGCCCGGAGGGCATTGAACAGGCGATCCGTTTTTTAAGTCAGCGCTTTCGCGGCGGTACCGATATTGCCAGCTGTTTTCGCGCCATTATTGAGCGCATGCAGGGTCGGGAATGGTTTGATGCTGATGCGGTGGTGATCTCAGATTTTATCGCTCAGCGATTGCCCGATGAGGTCGTCAGTAAAGTGGGGGAATTACAGCGGGTGCACCAGCACCGTTTTCATGCGGTGGCGATGTCAGCACATGGCAAACCCGGCATCATGCGCATTTTCGATCATATCTGGCGCTTTGATACCGGGATGCGAAGCCGCCTGCTCAGACGCTGGCGGCGTTAATTCTTACAACAGAGAGGCGACGCTTTCACGTACCTGTGCCGGCCATACACCACACTGAACCTGACCAATGTGTGGTAATTGCAGCAACAGCATAGTCAGACGCGACTGCCCAATCCCTCCACCAATCGTCTGTGGCATTTCACCGCGCAGCAGCGCCTGGTGCCATTCCAGACTCAGGCGATCTTCATCACCGGTCAGTGACAGTTGATGTTTCAGAGCGTCCGCATCCACACGGATCCCCATAGAAGACAGCTCAAACGCATCTTCCAGTACCGGGTTCCAGACCAGAATGTCACCGTTCAGACCGGCGTGTCCCAGCTCAGACGCTGAACTCCAGTCATCATAATCCGGCGCACGTACATCATGGCGGTGACCGTCGCTGAGCTTGCCGCCAATCCCCACCAGGAATACCGCACCCAGATCTTTAGCGATCGCACGTTCACGACCTTTTGCGTCAAGATCCGGATAACGAGATAACAATTCCTGGCTATGAACAAAGTGAATCTGCTCTGGCAGGAACGGTGCCAGACCAAACTCTTTGCTCACCGCAGCTTCGGTAGCCTTAATTCCCGCCCAGATAGCCTCTACCGTGCTTTTCAGAGTGGAGAATTGACGCTCGCCGTCACCCATCACGCGCTCCCAGTCCCACTGGTCAACATACACTGAGTGCAGTGGGGAAAGGCGATCTTCATCGGGACGCAGGGCCTTCATATGCGTGTACAGCCCTTCGCCTGCGCTAAAGTCGTGTTGTCCTAACGTTTGACGCTTCCACTTCGCCAGTGAATGAACCACTTCGAATTGAGCGTCCGGCAATGCTTTAACCTTCACCTGCACCGCTTTTTCACAGCCCGACAAGTTATCTTGCGTGCCATCTCCTACGCGGCTGAGGATCGGAGCCTGAACTTCGATCAGACCTAAACGCTCTTCCAGCTGACGAGAAAAATGAGATTTTACGAAGCTAATTTGACGTTGTTTGGCAATGTAAGCGGTTTTCATTATGTGTACTCCTGTGTCCTGTTGCCTATGATTAAGCAACAGAATGTAGGTAATATTCAATAATCAACAAACAAAAAGCCGACTTAGATTTCGATTCGTTAAAATTAGCGTCTAAAATAGAGGGAATCATTAATCTACATAAGAAAAACCTATGGAAAATTATCAGATCGACAATCTGGACCGCGGCATTCTTGACGCCCTGATGGAAAATGCCCGCACCGCCTATGCCGAATTGGCCAAACAGTTCGGCGTCAGCCCGGGGACAATTCACGTTCGCGTAGAAAAGATGAAGCAGGCCGGGATTATTACCGGCGCACGGATTGATGTGAGTCCCAAACAGTTGGGCTATGACGTTGGCTGCTTTATCGGCATCATCCTGAAAAGTGCGAAAGACTATCCGTCAGCGTTGGCCAGACTGGAAAGCCTCGATGAAGTGACCGAAGCGTATTACACCACCGGGCACTACAGCATCTTTATAAAGGTGATGTGCAAGTCGATCGACGCGTTACAACAGGTACTTATCAACAAGATCCAAACAATTGACGAAATTCAGTCCACTGAGACCCTGATCGTCCTGCAAAACCCGATCATGCGTACCATCAAGCCATGATCGCTTTTTTTAATCCCCTATTTTTCCACAGGTAGATCCCAGCTCGCGCACAGCGTACAATACGCCCTCTTTGTAAAGGTGGGCGATCATGGCAGAAATCACTCTTATCAGCGGCAGCACGCTTGGCAGTGCGGAATATGTAGCAGAGCATCTGGCTGAAAAACTGGACGACGCGGGTTTTTCCAGCGAAATACTGCATGGGCCAATGCTTGAAGAGGTCCCAACTAATGGGATCTGGCTGATTATTAGCTCCACGCACGGTGCGGGAGACATTCCTGACAACCTGCAGCCTTTATATGATGCCTTATGCGAGCAAAAACCGGACCTTTCACAAGTGCACTTTGGTGCAATCGGGATCGGCAGTCGTGAATATGACACCTTTTGCGGCGCAATCGACAAGCTGGAAGCTGAACTGAAAGCCTGCGGGGCAAAACAGATCGGCGAAACGCTCAGGATCAACGTACTGGAACATGAAATTCCGGAAGATCCGGCTGAAATTTGGCTGGGATCCTGGCATCTCTTGCTCAGAGATTTGTAAAGATCGTACTTTTTTATGTGGATAACTCTGGTTAAAAGCTTGGATCAACCGGTAGTTATCCCAAGAATAACCGTTGTTCAGTTTTTGAGTTGTGCATAACCCTTCATTCTGCTCCCAGCTTATACGGACCAGGATCACCGATCATTCACAGCTAATGATCCTCAACAACCTGTTGATCTTATTCAAAGGATCGCCCTTATCCACAGAAAGTCGCGATCCTAATAAGAGATCACAATAAAACAGATCTCTAAATAAAAAGATCTTCTTTTTAATACCCAGGATCCCAGGACTTTCTCCATCGACTAAAGTTGAGTAGAATCCACGGCCCGGGCTTCAATCCATTTTCACACCGCGTTATGCGAGGCAATTACCATGTTTTATCAGGATCCTTTTGACGTCATCATCATTGGCGGGGGTCATGCAGGCACCGAGGCCGCAATGGCCGCGGCGCGAATGGGTCAACAGACTCTGCTTTTGACACACAATATTGACACTCTGGGGCAGATGAGCTGCAACCCGGCGATCGGCGGTATTGGGAAGGGACACCTGGTAAAAGAAGTGGATGCGCTTGGTGGGTTGATGGCAAAAGCGATCGACCATGCAGGTATCCAGTTTAGGATACTAAACGCCAGCAAAGGGCCAGCCGTTCGCGCTACCCGAGCTCAGGCCGATCGTGTGCTCTATCGCCAGGCTGTACGCACCGCACTCGAGAATCAACCGAACCTGATGATCTTCCAACAGGCGGTTGAAGATCTGATTGTTGAAAACGATCGTGTTGTGGGTGCAGTGACTCAAATGGGACTGAAGTTCCGCGCCAAAGCGGTTGTATTAACCGTAGGGACTTTTCTTGACGGCAAAATTCATATTGGTCTGGACAACTACAGCGGCGGCCGTGCTGGCGATCCGCCGTCTATCCCGCTGTCACGCCGTCTGCGTGAACTGCCGTTGCGCGTCAGCCGCCTGAAAACCGGTACGCCACCGCGTATCGATGCGCGCACTATTGATTTCAGCGTGCTCGGCCAGCAAAACAGCGATAACCCGATGCCGGTCTTCTCATTCCTGGGTGATGCTTCTCAGCATCCGCGTCAGATGCCGTGTTACATCACGCATACCAATGAGAGAACCCATGACGTGATCCGCAATAACCTCGATCGTAGTCCGATGTACGCAGGCGTGATCGAAGGTATCGGTCCGCGCTACTGCCCATCGATCGAAGACAAAGTAATGCGCTTTGCCGATCGTAATCAGCATCAGATCTTCCTCGAACCGGAAGGACTGACGTCTAACGAAATTTACCCGAATGGCATCTCCACCAGCTTGCCGTTCGATGTGCAGATGCAAATTGTCCGCTCCATGCAGGGTATGGAAAATGCCAGAATCGTCCGTCCTGGCTACGCGATTGAGTATGATTTCTTCGATCCGCGCGACCTGAAACCCACTCTGGAAAGCAAATTCATCCAGGGCCTGTTCTTTGCGGGCCAGATTAACGGTACTACCGGTTACGAAGAAGCTGCCGCGCAAGGGATGTTGGCGGGTCTGAACGCCGCACGCTTGTCTGCTGAGAAAGACGGCTGGGCGCCTGCTCGCTCTCAGGCTTATCTTGGTGTACTGGTGGACGATCTGTGTACGCTTGGCACCAAAGAACCGTACCGCATGTTCACCTCACGCGCAGAATACCGTTTGATGCTGCGCGAAGATAACGCCGACCTGCGTCTGACCGAAATTGGTCGTGAACTGGGTCTGGTGGACGACGAGCGCTGGGCTCGTTTCAACGAGAAGCTGGAGCGTATCGAACAAGAACGTCAGCGTCTCAAATCAACCTGGGTAAACCCGTTAGCGGAATCTGCAGCAGAAGTGAATGCTCACCTGGCTACGCCATTGTCACGTGAAGCCAGCGGTGAAGATCTCCTGCGCCGCCCGGATATGACCTATGCTCAGTTGACCTCTTTATCTGCGTTCGCACCTGCGCTCGACGATGCTCAGGCTGCGGAACAGGTTGAGATTCAGGTGAAATACGAAGGGTATATCGCCCGTCAGCAGGAAGAAATCGAAAGACAACAGCGTAATGAGAACACCCTGTTGCCTGCAACGCTGGATTATCGCCAGGTCTCAGGCTTGTCGAATGAAGTTATCGCCAAGCTGAACGATCATAAACCGGTATCGATCGGCCAGGCATCGCGTATTTCTGGCGTAACGCCTGCCGCTATCTCCATTCTGCTGGTATGGTTGAAGAAACAAGGTATGCTGCGCCGCAGCGCTTGATAACACTATTTTGGCGGGGAGCGCTTCGCTTGCCCGCCCTTCAAATTTGTAGGCCCGATAAGCTATAGCACATCGGGAAATTGATTATTAACAGGTAACGACCGTGCTCAACAAACTCTCTCGTCTGCTGGCTGATGCCGGTATTTCTCTTACCGATCACCAGAAAAATCAGCTGATTGCGTATGTCGATATGCTGCACAAATGGAACAAAGCGTACAACTTGACGTCGGTACGGGATCCCAACGAAATGCTGGTGCGCCATATTCTGGACAGTATTGTCGTCGCGCCGTATCTGAAGGGAGAGCGTTTCATCGATGTGGGTACGGGACCGGGCCTGCCGGGAATTCCTCTCTCTATCGTGCGCCCAGAAGCGCATTTTACACTGCTGGATAGTCTGGGAAAACGTGTCCGTTTCTTGCGTCAGGTGCAGCATGAGCTTGCACTTACTAACATCACGCCTGTGCAAAGTCGTGTTGAAGAATTCCCTTCAGAGCCGCCGTTCGATGGGGTCATAAGCCGTGCGTTCGCATCACTCAATGATATGGTGAGTTGGTGCCATCACTTGCCTGGCCTGGAGGGGCGTTTTTATGCGCTAAAAGGACAGTTGCCAGAAGATGAAATAGCCTCGTTGCCTGCAGAATTCAGCGTCGAGTCGGTCGAAAAATTACGCGTTCCGCAACTGGATGGTGAACGTCATCTGGTGGTTATTAAGCCAAACAAAATTTAATTTTTATCAAAAAAAATAGAAAAAAAACGGCTATTCAGGTGTTAAAAGTTATAGGGAACAGTGCGGTTAGATGTCGTTACAATTCACTAGCGCCTTACGGTTTTGCATCATAACTATAACGTACCGTTTTTTGTTAAAAGTGAAACAAGTCAGCTGTGAAAATATCAGCCTGCTAAAAATAGAGCGTAAGAATCACCCGTTGTGTTAATTTTTTATTATAAATGTCAATGCGTGGTTTTTTTGTTGTTAGCTGTTGTTTTTTAAATAGTGGCTATTTTTACGCTTAAATATCAAAAAGATGAAAAGGCATCATTTGCCACGTAAATAAATTATGCGAAGGTGAATATGTTCAATATGTGATCTGGTGCACGCTTTGCCGCCAGTATTTACGCGGCATTTGCAGTTTTGCATGATCGTTCACAGTTTGCTTAAAAGTGATAAATGTGGGGTAGCGAAAAATATTTAAACATTTATTCACTTTTTAGCTACTTATTGTTTGAAATCACGAAGGCGCACCGTATAATTTGACCGCTTTTTGATGCTTGACTCTAAGCCATAAAGAACGTTTTATACGACACGCGGCATACCTCGAAGGGAGCAGGAGTAAAAACGTGATGTCTATGTCGCTCTTGAGTCGAAACGTTGCTCGTAAGCTTTTGCTCACACAGTTTCTGGCGTTAATAGCAAGTGGATTGCTGTTTAGCCTCAAAGACCCTTTCTGGGGCATTTCCGCATTATGCGGTGGATTGGCAGTGTTACTGCCTAATATGTTGTTTATGATATTTGCCTGGCGTCACCAGGCGCATACACCAGCTAAAGGTCGAGTAGCCTGGACGTTCGCTTTTGGCGAAGCCTTCAAGGTGTTAGCTATGCTGGTTTTGTTGGTGGTGGCGTTGGCTGTTTTGAAAGCGGTATTCATGCCGCTGATCGTTACGTGGGTTTTGGTGCTGGTGGTTCAGATACTGGCGCCGGCTGTAATTAACAACAAAGGGTAAAGGCATCATGGCTTCAGAAAATATGACGCCGCAGGATTACATAGGACACCATCTGAATAACCTTCAGTTGGACCTACGTACATTCTCGCTGGTGGATCCGCACAACCCCCCAGCCACCTTCTGGACGCTCAATATTGACTCCATTTTCTTCTCGGTGGTTCTGGGTCTGTTGTTCCTGCTTATGTTCCGTAGCGTAGCCAAAAAGGCGACCAGCGGCGTACCAGGTAAATTTCAGACCGCGATTGAGCTGGTAATCGGCTTTGTGCATGGTAGCGTGAAAGACATGTACCATGGCAAAAGCAAGCTGATTGCTCCGCTGGCCCTGACGATTTTCGTCTGGGTATTCCTGATGAACTTGATGGATTTGCTGCCTATCGACCTGCTTCCGTACATCGGTGAGCATATCTTTGGCCTGCCGGCTCTGCGTGTGGTTCCGTCTGCTGACGTGAACATCACCCTGTCGATGGCGCTGGGCGTATTTATCCTCATTCTGTTCTACAGCATCAAAATGAAAGGCATCGGCGGCTTCGCGAAAGAGTTGACGCTGCAGCCGTTCAATCACTGGGCGTTCATCCCTGTCAACTTAATCCTTGAAGGGGTAAGCCTGCTGTCCAAACCAATTTCTCTTGGTCTGCGACTGTTCGGCAACATGTATGCCGGTGAGCTGATTTTCATTCTGATTGCTGGTCTGTTGCCGTGGTGGTCACAGTGGATCCTGAATGTGCCATGGGCCATTTTCCACATACTGATTATTACGCTGCAAGCCTTCATATTTATGGTTCTGACGATTGTCTATCTGTCGATGGCATCTGAAGAGCATTAATTTACCAACACTACTACGTTTTAACTGAAACAAACTGGAGACTGTCATGGAAAACCTGAATATGGATCTGCTGTACATTGCTGCCGCTGTGATGATGGGTCTGGCGGCAATCGGTGCTGCGATCGGTATCGGCATCCTCGGGGGTAAATTCCTGGAAGGCGCAGCGCGTCAACCGGATCTGATTCCTCTGCTGCGTACTCAGTTCTTTATCGTTATGGGTCTGGTGGATGCAATCCCAATGATCGCTGTAGGTCTGGGTCTGTACGTGATGTTTGCTGTCGCGTAGTAAGCGTTGCTTGAATTAAGAGCAATATCAGAACGTTAACTAGATAGAGGCATTGTGCTGTGAATCTTAACGCAACAATCCTCGGCCAGGCCATCGCGTTTGTCCTGTTCGTTCTGTTCTGCATGAAGTACGTATGGCCGCCTTTAATGGCTGCCATCGAAAAACGTCAAAAAGAAATTGCTGACGGCCTTGCTTCTGCAGAACGAGCACATAAGGATCTTGACCTTGCAAAGGCCAGCGCGACCGACCAGCTGAAAAAAGCGAAGGCGGAAGCTCAGGTAATCATCGAGCAGGCGAACAAACGCCGTGCTCAGATCCTGGACGAAGCTAAAACTGAAGCAGAGCAGGAACGTACTAAAATCGTGGCACAGGCGCAGGCGGAAATTGACGCCGAGCGTAAACGTGCTCGCGAAGAGCTGCGTAAGCAAGTTGCTATCCTGGCTGTTGCTGGCGCCGAGAAGATCATCGAACGTTCCGTGGATGAAGCTGCTAATAGCGACATCGTGGACAAACTTGTCGCTGAACTGTAAGGAGGGAGGGGCTGATGTCTGAATTTATTACGGTAGCTCGCCCCTACGCCAAAGCAGCTTTTGACTTTGCCGTTGAGCACCAAAGCGTTGACCGTTGGCAGGATATGCTGACGTTTGCCGCTGAGGTGACGAAAAACGAACAAATGGCAGAGCTTCTCTCTGGCGCACTGGCGCCGGAAACGCTCGCTGAGTCGTTTATCGCCGTGTGCGGTGAGCAGCTGGACGAAAGCGGCCAAAACCTGATTAGGGTAATGGCTGAAAATAACCGTCTGAATGCGCTCCCGGATGTTCTTGAGCAGTTTATTCATCTGCGTGCAGCCAGTGAGGCTATCTCTGAGGTAGAAGTCACTTCTGCCAATGCACTGAGTGATGAACAGCTTACGAAGATTAGTGCAGCGATGGAAAAACGTCTGTCACGCAAAGTTAAGCTGAATTGCAAAATCGATAAGTCTGTAATGGCAGGCGTAATCATCCGAGCGGGTGATATGGTCATTGATGGCAGCGTACGCGGTCGTCTTGAACGCCTTGCAGACGTCTTGCAGTCTTAAGGGGACTGGAGCATGCAACTGAATTCCACCGAAATCAGCGAACTGATCAAGCAGCGCATTGCTCAGTTCAATGTTGTGAGCGAAGCTCACAACGAAGGTACTATTGTTTCTGTAAGTGACGGTGTTATCCGCATCCACGGCCTGGCCGATTGTATGCAGGGTGAGATGATTTCCCTGCCGGGTAACCGTTACGCTATCGCACTGAACCTGGAGCGCGACTCCGTGGGTGCCGTTGTGATGGGTCCATACGCTGACCTCGCCGAAGGCATGAAGGTTAAGTGTACGGGTCGTATTCTGGAAGTTCCGGTTGGCCGTGGTCTGCTGGGTCGTGTGGTGAACACTCTGGGTTCCCCAATTGACGGTAAAGGTCCGGTTGATAACGATGGCTTCTCGCCAATCGAAGTTATCGCACCAGGCGTAATCGAACGTCAGTCCGTCGACCAGCCAGTACAGACAGGTTATAAATCTGTCGATGCCATGATCCCAATCGGTCGTGGCCAGCGTGAGCTGATCATCGGTGACCGTCAGACAGGTAAAACCGCGATGGCAATCGACGCCATCATCAACCAGCGTGATTCCGGTATCAAATGTGTGTACGTGGCTATCGGCCAAAAAGCGTCCACCATTTCTAACGTGGTTCGTAAACTGGAAGAACACGGCGCACTGTCCAACACCATCGTTGTGGTGGCGACCGCGTCTGAATCTGCTGCGCTGCAATACCTGGCACCATATGCCGGTTGCGCAATGGGTGAATACTTCCGTGATCGCGGTGAAGATGCGCTGATCGTTTACGATGACCTGTCTAAACAGGCTGTTGCTTACCGTCAGGTTTCCCTGCTGCTCCGTCGTCCACCAGGACGTGAAGCATTCCCGGGTGACGTATTTTACCTCCACTCCCGTCTGCTGGAGCGCGCATCCCGCGTAAACGCGGAATACGTTGAGAAATTCACCAATGGTGAAGTTAAAGGTAAAACCGGCTCCCTGACCGCTCTGCCGATTATCGAAACCCAGGCGGGTGACGTTTCTGCGTTCGTTCCGACCAACGTAATTTCCATTACAGATGGTCAGATCTTCCTGGAAACCAACCTGTTCAACTCCGGTATTCGTCCGGCAGTTAACCCGGGTATCTCCGTCTCTCGTGTAGGTGGTGCAGCGCAGACCAAGATCATCAAGAAACTGTCCGGTGGTATTCGTACCGCACTGGCGCAGTATCGTGAACTGGCAGCGTTTTCTCAGTTCGCTTCCGACCTGGATGAAGCTACTCGTAAGCAGCTGAGCCACGGTCAGAAAGTAACTGAACTGCTGAAGCAGAAACAGTATGCCCCAATGTCTGTAGCACAGCAGGGTGTGGTGCTGTTTGCGGCTGAACGCGGTTACCTCGAAGATGTGGAACTGGCGAAAATCGGTAGCTTCGAAGCCGCTCTGCTGGCTTACGTTGACCGTGACCACGCTCCGCTGATGCAAGAGATCAACCAGTCCGGTGGCTATAACGATGAAATCGAAGGCAAGCTGAAAGCTATCCTCGATTCCTTCAAGGCAACCCAGTCCTGGTAACGTCTGGCGGTCTGCTTTAGGGCGGACCGCAAGGCATTGAGGAGAAGCTCATGGCCGGCGCAAAAGAGATACGTAGTAAGATCGCAAGCGTCCAGAACACGCAGAAGATCACTAAAGCGATGGAGATGGTCGCCGCTTCCAAAATGCGTAAATCGCAGGATCGCATGGCGGCCAGCCGTCCTTATGCAGAGACTATGCGCAAAGTGATTGGTCACCTTGCGAATGGTAATCTGGAATATAAGCACCCTTACCTGGAAGAACGCGACGTTAAGCGCGTGGGCTACCTGGTGGTGTCGACCGACCGTGGTCTGTGCGGTGGCTTGAACATTAACCTGTTCAAAAAGCTGCTGGCGGATATGAAAGCATGGTCCGATAAAGGCGTTCAGTGCGATATCGCAATGATCGGCTCTAAGGGCGTATCTTTCTTTAACTCCGTTGGCGGTAATGTGATTGCTCAGGTAACCGGTATGGGGGATAACCCTTCCCTGTCCGAACTGATCGGTCCGGTTAAAGTGATGCTGCAGGCCTACGATGAAGGTCGTCTGGACAGACTGTACGTTGTCAGCAACAAATTTATTAACACCATGTCTCAGACGCCAACCATCACCCAACTGCTGCCTCTGCCGGCATCAGATGATGATGAATTGAAGCGTAAATCCTGGGATTACCTGTATGAGCCAGACCCGAAAGCGCTGCTGGATACCCTGCTGCGTCGTTATGTCGAGTCTCAGGTGTATCAGGGCGTGGTAGAAAACCTGGCCAGCGAGCAGGCCGCACGTATGGTGGCGATGAAAGCCGCGACCGACAATGGCGGCAGCCTGATTAAAGAGCTGCAGTTGGTATACAACAAAGCTCGTCAGGCCAGCATTACTCAGGAACTCACCGAAATCGTCGGTGGTGCATCCGCGGTATAACCAGGTTAATTCGTAGAGGATTCAAGATGGCTACTGGAAAAATTGTCCAGGTAATCGGCGCCGTGGTTGACGTCGAATTCCCTCAGGATGCCGTACCGCGCGTGTACGATGCTCTTGAGGTTATGAATGGTAAAGAGAGCCTGGTGCTGGAAGTTCAGCAGCAGCTCGGCGGCGGTATCGTACGTACCATCGCCATGGGTTCTTCCGACGGTCTGCGTCGTGGTCTGGAAGTTAAAGATCTCGAGCACCCGATCGAAGTCCCGGTAGGTAAAGCAACTCTGGGTCGTATCATGAACGTCCTGGGTCACCCGATCGACATGAAAGGCGATATCGGTGAAGAAGAGCGTTGGGCTATCCACCGCGCGGCACCTTCCTATGAAGAGCTGTCCAGCTCTCAGGAACTGCTGGAAACCGGCATCAAAGTTATCGACCTGATGTGTCCGTTCGCTAAGGGCGGTAAAGTTGGTCTGTTCGGTGGTGCGGGTGTAGGTAAAACCGTAAACATGATGGAGCTGATCCGTAACATCGCGATCGAACACTCCGGTTACTCCGTGTTTGCGGGCGTGGGTGAACGTACTCGTGAGGGTAACGACTTCTACCACGAAATGACCGACTCCAACGTTCTGGATAAAGTATCCCTGGTATATGGCCAGATGAACGAGCCGCCGGGAAACCGTCTGCGCGTTGCTCTGACCGGTTTGACCATGGCAGAGAAGTTCCGTGACGAAGGTCGTGACGTTCTGCTGTTCGTTGATAACATCTATCGTTACACCCTGGCCGGTACAGAAGTATCCGCACTGCTGGGTCGTATGCCATCAGCGGTAGGCTACCAGCCGACCCTGGCGGAAGAGATGGGTGTTCTTCAGGAACGTATCACCTCTACCAAAACCGGTTCTATCACCTCCGTTCAGGCGGTATACGTACCTGCGGATGACTTGACTGACCCATCCCCAGCAACCACCTTTGCTCACTTAGATGCAACCGTGGTACTGAGCCGTCAGATCGCATCTCTGGGTATCTACCCGGCAGTTGACCCGCTGGACTCCACCAGCCGTCAGCTGGATCCTCTGGTTGTTGGTCAGGAACACTACGACACCGCGCGTGGCGTACAGTCCCTGCTGCAGCGTTATCAGGAACTGAAAGACATCATCGCCATCCTGGGTATGGATGAACTGTCTGAAGAAGACAAACTGGTGGTAGCACGCGCACGTAAGATTCAGCGCTTCCTGTCCCAGCCGTTCTTCGTTGCGGAAGTATTCACCGGTTCTCCGGGTAAATACGTATCCCTGAAAGACACCATCCGTGGCTTTAAAGGCATCATGGAAGGCGAATACGACCACCTGCCAGAGCAGGCGTTCTACATGGTTGGTTCTATCGACGAAGCCGTGGAAAAAGCCAAAAAACTTTAACGCCTTAATCGGAGGGTGATATGGCAATGACTTACCACCTGGACGTCGTCAGCGCAGAGCAGCAAATGTTCTCTGGTCTGGTCGAAAAAATCCAGGTAACGGGTAGTGAAGGTGAACTGGGTATTTTCCCGGGTCACGCACCGCTGCTCACCGCCATTAAGCCTGGTATGATCCGCATCGTTAAACAGTTCGGTCATGAAGAGTTTATCTATCTGTCCGGCGGCATTCTTGAAGTGCAGCCTGGCAGCGTGACCGTTCTGGCTGATACCGCGATTCGCGGACAGGATCTCGATGAAGCGAGAGCCCTGGAAGCGAAGCGTAAGGCTGAAGAGCACATCAAGAGCTCTCATGGTGACGTGGATTACGCTCAGGCATCTGCGGAGCTGGCCAAAGCGATCGCGAAACTGCGCGTTATCGAGTTGACCAAAAAAGCGATGTAACACCGGCTTGAAAAGCACAAAAGCCAGTCTGATTTCCAGGCTGGCTTTTTTTATAGTTTTGTTTCAGTAAAAGTGGAACTAAAAAGCTGTTTTATTATTTTGTGACATGTATCACAAAAATATTGATCGGTTAAAAAATGAGGCGTAGACTCTTTTATGTGATGTATGTCACATAATTAACTCAGATAAAAAACAGGATACCAACATGAAACTGATTAACAAAATCATCGCCCTTTTCAGCAGCATGGAAGTATAGTCTTCCCGACCTGCTCTGTGGCGCGATGCTTCATAAAGTTATCAGCACGCGCCATCTGTTATTAAATTCCCCTCCTCCGCTTTATCGTTTGTATTCTTCCCTTTTAAAACTGTATTTTCCCTATCTGTTTTTTTACTTCTCGCTGAATCACATTAATAAAATTGTACTTTTGATTTGTAACTCTTTATTCATGCAGTAAAAAAATAGCAAAAACATTAACCTAAGGCTTTAATAAGAGCAGTCTCCGGGTTTTTGGGAGACAAAAGACGCCGAAATAGACGAAAATAGAGAGTTATCAGAGGGGAAATTTTCCCGATTGAACGTTTTATCTTCGGTCCATTTCACGCTGAAAAAAATGTAGTATTTTCAATGTGAAACGGTATAAATTCGTTCTTAAATTACAGCCAGGACGTGTATGTTGAATAATTCTATGAGCGTCGTGATCCTTGCCGCAGGCAAAGGCACGCGTATGTATTCCGATCTTCCTAAAGTGCTGCATACCCTCGCAGGAAAGCCGATGGTTCAGCATGTCATTGATGCCGCTAATGAATTAGGTGCGACTCACGTACATCTGGTCTACGGGCACGGTGGTGATTTGCTTAAGCAGACGCTGAAAGATGGCAATCTAAACTGGATTCTGCAAGCCGAGCAGCTGGGGACCGGTCATGCAATGCAGCAGGCAGCGCCATTCTTTGGTGATGACGAAGACATTTTAATGCTCTATGGCGATGTGCCGCTGATCTCTACCGATACCTTACGTAGCCTGCGTGATGCTAAACCGCATGGCGGCATCGGCCTGTTAACGGTAAAACTGGATGATCCATCCGGCTATGGGCGTATTACGCGTGAGAACGGTAACGTCACCGGTATCGTCGAGCATAAAGATGCAACTGACGAGCAGCGCCAAATCCAGGAAATCAACACCGGTATTCTGATTGCCAATGGCGCAGATTTGAAGCGCTGGCTGTCCAAACTCACCAATAACAATGCGCAGGGTGAATACTACATCACCGATATCATTGCGATGGCGTATCAGGAAGGACGCGAAATTGCTGCGGTACATCCGGCACGCATTAGCGAAACGGAAGGGGTGAATAACCGTCTTCAGTTATCCCGTCTGGAGCGTGTTTATCAGTCCGAGCAAGCAGAGAAACTGCTGCTGGCGGGTGTGATGCTGCGCGATCCTGCACGTTTTGATCTTCGCGGTACGCTTATTCACGGGCGTGATGTTGAAATTGATACTAACGTTATCATTGAAGGTAACGTAACCGTTGGGGATCGCGTCAAGATTGGTGCTGGCTGTATCATCAAAAACAGCGTGATTGGTGAAGGTTGTGAGCTTAGCCCATACAGTGTGGTGGAAGATGCTCATCTGGAAGCCGCCTGCACCATCGGCCCATTCGCGCGTCTGCGCCCGGGTGCTGAGCTGCAGGAAGGCGCGCACGTGGGTAACTTCGTCGAAATGAAAAAAGCGCGTCTGGGTAAAGGTTCTAAAGCCGGTCATCTGACCTATCTGGGCGATGCGGAAATCGGCGATAACGTGAATATCGGCGCGGGTACGATTACCTGCAACTACGATGGTGCTAATAAGTTTAAAACCATTATTGGTGATGATGTGTTTGTGGGTTCAGATACTCAGTTGGTGGCGCCAGTCACCGTGGGTAAAGGTGCCACCATCGCTGCCGGCACCACCGTGACGCGTAATGTTGCTGATAACGAACTGGTATTAAGCCGTGTACCTCAGGTCCATAAACAGGGCTGGCAGCGTCCGGTGAAGAAGAAGTAATTTTTTGCCGGATGGCGGCTTTGCCTTATCCGTCCTACGTGCGGCGACGTTCTGTAGGTCAATAAGCGCTGGCGTCATCAGGCAGACAAGAGATGAGGGGATAACATAATCCTCCGCTCAGCAAGCAGTACCATAAAAATAACCCCACTCTCTACAAGGCTCGGGGCGCCCGTAAATACGGGTATTACCCAAAGTTTTTCGCGCTGTAGCAATGTAGTTACGGGGTGAAAAGCGAAGGGGAAACAGGTTGACCGACAACGACTGGCATAATGCCTAAATTCGGAATCAAAAAATATGTGTGGAATTGTTGGCGCTATCGCGCAGCGTGATGTAGCTGAAATCCTTCTCGAAGGTTTACGTCGTCTGGAATATCGTGGTTATGACTCTGCTGGTCTGGCCGTTGTCGATGCTGAAGGTAACATGACCCGTCTGCGTCGTCTGGGTAAAGTACAGATGCTGACTGCTGCCGCGGAAGAACATCCGCTGCATGGTGGTACAGGTATCGCTCATACCCGTTGGGCGACACACGGTGAACCTTCAGAAGCGAACGCGCATCCCCATGTTTCTGAACACATTGTTGTGGTGCATAACGGCATCATTGAAAACCATGAACCGCTGCGTGAACTGCTGAAAACCCGTGGTTACACCTTTGTTTCTGAAACCGACACCGAAGTGATTGCTCACCTGGTGCATTGGGAACTGGAACAGGGGGGGACGCTGCGTGAAGCCGTACTGCGTACTATTCCGCAGTTGCGCGGTGCCTATGGCACGGTGATCATGGATACCCGTAACCCGGAAACGCTGCTGGCGGCCCGTTCAGGTAGCCCGCTGGTGATTGGTCTGGGGATGGGGGAAAACTTTATCGCTTCCGATCAGCTGGCGCTGCTGCCGGTAACACGTCGCTTTATCTTCCTGGAAGAGGGCGACATCGCGGAAGTGACCCGTCGTTCGGTCTCAATTTTCGACAAGTCTGGCGAACAAGTAAAGCGTCAGGATATCGAATCGAATCTGCAGTATGATGCGGGCGAAAAAGGTATTTATCGCCACTACATGCAGAAAGAGATCTACGAACAGCCAAACGCAATTAAAAATACGCTGACCGGGCGCATTAGTCACGGTGAAGTGGATTTAAGCGAGCTGGGTTCGCGTGCCAACGAGTTGCTCTCTCAGGTTGAGCATATCCAGATTATCGCCTGCGGTACGTCTTACAACTCCGGTATGGTGTCCCGCTACTGGTTTGAATCGCTGGCTGGTATTCCTTGTGATGTCGAAATCGCTTCCGAGTTCCGCTATCGCAAATCCGCCGTGCGTCGTAACAGCCTGATGATTACCCTTTCCCAGTCCGGTGAAACGGCGGATACCCTGGCCGGTCTGCGCTTATCTAAAGAGCTGGGCTATCTGGGCTCGCTGGCTATTTGTAACGTACCGGGATCTTCTCTGGTGCGCGAATCCGACCTGGCGATGATGACCAATGCCGGTACCGAAATCGGTGTGGCCTCCACGAAAGCATTTACCACCCAGTTGACCGTTCTGCTGATGCTGGTGGCGAAACTGTCTCGTCTGAAAGGCCTGGATGCGTCTATTGAGCAGGAGATCGTTCACGGTCTGCAGGCGCTGCCGAGCCGTATTGAGCAGATGCTGTCTCAGGACAAACGCATTGCTGCTCTGGCGGAAGGTTTCTCAGATAAACACCATGCGCTGTTCCTGGGCCGTGGCGATCAGTACCCGATTGCGCTGGAAGGCGCGCTGAAGCTGAAAGAGATCTCTTATATTCACGCTGAAGCTTATGCCGCAGGTGAACTGAAACACGGTCCGCTGGCGCTGATTGATGCCGATATGCCGGTTATCGTAGTTGCGCCGAACAACGAACTGCTGGAAAAACTGAAATCCAACATTGAAGAAGTTCGCGCTCGTGGCGGTCAGCTGTACGTCTTTGCGGACCAGGATGCTGGCTTTACCAGCAGCGAAAACATGCACATCATTGAGATGCCGCATGTGGAAGAGGTGATTGCACCGATCTTCTACACCGTTCCGCTGCAGTTGCTGGCGTATCACGTGGCGCTGATTAAAGGCACCGACGTGGACCAGCCGCGTAACCTGGCGAAATCGGTTACCGTAGAGTAATCCTCACTTCACTGAACTGAAAATGCCCTGCTGTAAGTGGGGCATTTTTTTAGCTTGTTCTGTTTTTAATCAATTATCCCGCCTGTTTTATGTGACAAACCGTCATCTTCAACGACTGTTTTCAGTGTCATAAAAAGAAAATTTTAGCGAAATGTTATTGTCATGATAGTGATTAACATTCTGTTTTAAATGTATTTTTAGATAAAAAACTTCCCGATTTTTTCATTGTCATAAAACTGTCATATTTCGTACATTTAACTGTCACCTGTTTGTCCTATTTTGCTCACAGTAGCAACTCAAACAACGATTTACGAAAACCGTGCAGGAGACATTATGAAAGTTATGCGTACCACTGTCGCAACTGTTGTCGCCGCGACCTTATCCATGAGCGCGTTTTCTGCGTTTGCAGCAGCGAGCCTGACAGGTGCAGGTGCAACCTTCCCAGCGCCAGTGTATGCCAAATGGGCAGATACCTATCAGAAAGAGACCGGTAGCAAAGTAAATTATCAGGGTATCGGCTCCTCCGGTGGTGTAAAACAAATTACGGCCAACACCGTTGATTTCGGCGCCTCTGATGCACCGTTGTCTGACGAGAAACTGGCGCAAGAAGGCCTGTTCCAGTTCCCGACTGTTATCGGTGGTGTGGTGCTGGCGGTGAACATCCCTGGCCTGAAATCCGGTGAACTGGTGCTGGACGGTAAAACGCTGGGCGACATCTACCTCGGTAAAATTAAGAAGTGGGATGATGAAGCCATTACCAAACTGAACCCCGGTCTGAAGCTGCCTTCTCAGAATATCGCCGTTGTGCGTCGTGCAGACGGTTCCGGTACTTCCTTCGTTTTCACCAGCTACCTGGCAAAAGTGAACGAAGAGTGGAAATCTAAAATTGGTGCTGGCTCTACCGTAAACTGGCCGACCGGTCTGGGCGGTAAAGGTAACGACGGTATCGCTGCGTTCGTTCAGCGTCTGCCGGGTTCTATTGGCTACGTTGAGTACGCTTACGCTAAGCAGAATAACCTGGCGTACACCAAGCTGGTCTCTGCTGATGGCAAACCGTTAAGCCCGACTGAAGAAAACTTTGCCAACGCTGCAAAAGGCGCTGACTGGAGCAAAACCTTCGCTCAGGATCTGACTAACCAGAAAGGTGACGATGCGTGGCCGATCACTTCCACCACCTTCATCCTGGTACATAAAGAGCAGAAGAAACCTGAGCAGGGTGCTGAAGTGCTGAAGTTCTTCGATTGGGCGTACAAAAATGGCGGCAAACAGGCTAATGACCTGGATTACGCCAGCCTGCCAGACAGCGTGGTTGAGCAGATTCGTGCTGCATGGAAGACCAACGTGAAAGACAGCAGCGGTAAAGCGCTGTATTAAATACCTGTCATACTTCGAGCCGCAGCTGTGTTGGCTGTGCTTGTTCACCCCAGTCACATAGTGAATCTATGCTCCTGGGGATTCACAAGCTTGCCGCCTTGCTGCAACTCGAATTATTTAGGGTATGGCATTACGTTAGCCGGGAAGCACGATAAAATGCGTTCTTCCTGGCCCAAACTTAAAGAGTGATTTATGGCTGCAACCAAGCCTGCTTTGAACCCACCGGGTAAAAAGGGTGACATGATATTCAGCGCGCTGGTAAAACTGGCTGCGCTGATTGTGCTATTGATGTTGGGCGGCATTATTGTCTCTCTGGTTATCTCCTCCTGGCCAAGCATTCAGAAATTTGGCTTCTCCTTTCTGTGGACTAAAGAATGGGATGCGCCAAACGATATCTACGGTGCATTAGTACCGATTTACGGTACGCTGGTCACCTCGCTTATCGCACTGCTGATCGCCGTTCCGGTAAGTTTTGGCATAGCCTTATTCCTGACTGAACTGGCACCTGGCTGGCTGCGTCGCCCGCTGGGTATCGCTATTGAACTGCTGGCGGCAATTCCGAGTATCGTATACGGCATGTGGGGTCTGTTTATCTTTGCCCCGCTGTTTGCGACTTACTTCCAGGAGCCGGTCGGGAACATCCTTTCCAACATTCCGTTTGTTGGCGCGCTGTTTGCGGGTCCGGCGTTTGGTATCGGTATTCTGGCCGCTGGCGTGATCCTCGCCATCATGATTATCCCGTACATTGCGGCGGTTATGCGCGATGTGTTCGAACAAACGCCAGTGCTGATGAAAGAGTCAGCCTACGGCATCGGTTGTACTACCTGGGAAGTTATCTGGCGCATCGTCCTGCCGTTTACCAAAAACGGCGTGATCGGCGGCGTGATGCTCGGTCTGGGCCGCGCACTGGGTGAAACCATGGCGGTGACCTTTATCATCGGTAACACCTACCAGCTCGATAGTGCCTCGCTGTACATGCCGGGCAACAGTATTACTTCTGCGCTGGCGAATGAATTTGCCGAAGCGGAATCAGGGCTGCACGTTGCCGCGTTGATGGAACTGGGCCTGATTCTGTTTGTGATTACCTTCATCGTGCTGGCAGCGTCTAAGTTCATGATCATGCGCCTTGCGAAGAACGAGGGGGCACGCTAATGACTACGCTTGAAATGCAAAACACCGCTCAGCTTGCGGAATCCCGCCGTAAAATGCAGGCGCGTCGTCGTCTGAAGAACCGCATCGCGCTGACGCTTTCTATGGCGACCATGGCATTCGGTCTGTTCTGGCTTATCTGGATCCTGATGTCCACGATCACCCGCGGTATTGACGGTATGTCGCTGGCGCTGTTCACCGAAATGACACCTCCGCCGAATACGGCTGGTGGGGGTCTGGCGAATGCCCTAGCCGGTAGCGGACTGTTAATTCTGTGGGCGACCGTGTTTGGTACACCGCTTGGTATTATGGCGGGCATCTACCTGGCAGAGTACGGACGTAAGTCCTGGCTGGCTGAGGTGATCCGCTTTATCAACGACATCCTGCTTTCTGCGCCATCAATCGTGGTCGGTCTGTTCGTTTACACCATCGTGGTAGCAAAAATGGAGCACTTCTCCGGCTGGGCGGGCGTTATCGCGCTGGCGCTGCTGCAGGTGCCCATTGTTATTCGTACCACGGAGAACATGCTCAAGCTGGTGCCGGATAGCCTGCGTGAAGCCGCCTATGCGTTAGGTACGCCGAAGTGGAAGATGATTTCTGCGATCACCCTGAAGGCGTCTGTCTCAGGCATCATTACAGGCGTTTTGCTGGCTATTGCACGTATCGCAGGTGAAACGGCTCCGCTGCTGTTTACGTCGCTCTCCAATCAGTTCTGGAGCACCGACATGATGCAGCCCATCGCCAACCTGCCGGTCACTATCTTTAAGTTTGCGATGAGCCCGTTTGCTGAGTGGCAGCAACTGGCCTGGGCCGGGGTACTGATTATTACCCTGTGCGTACTGCTGCTGAACATTCTGGCGCGCGTCATTTTCGCGAAGAAGAAACACGGTTAAGACGAAGTGCCGGATGGCGGCGTAAACGCCTTATCCGGCCTACGATTGAAGACATTTGTATGCCTGAAAGCTGCGCGCCATCAGGCATGATGAGGAAGAGATTGAAATGAGTATGGTTGATACTGCCCCGGGTAAGATTCAGGTTCGTGATTTGAACTTCTACTATGGCAAGTTCCATGCCCTGAAGAACATCAACCTGGATATTGCCAAAAACCAGGTAACGGCGTTTATCGGGCCGTCAGGCTGTGGTAAATCAACGCTGCTGCGTACGTTCAATAAAATGTTTGAACTGTACCCGGAACAGCGTGCGGAAGGTGAAATTCTGCTGGATGGCGACAATATTCTTACCAACACTCAGGATATCGCTCTGTTGCGTGCCAAAGTGGGCATGGTATTCCAGAAACCGACGCCGTTCCCGATGTCTATCTACGACAACATCGCCTTTGGTGTGCGTCTGTTTGAGAAACTTTCTCGTGCAGATATGGACGAGCGTGTGCAGTGGGCATTGACCAAGGCTGCACTGTGGAACGAAACCAAAGATAAATTACACCAGAGCGGGTACTCTCTCTCCGGTGGTCAGCAGCAGCGTCTGTGTATTGCGCGTGGGATCGCCATTCGCCCGGAAGTGCTTCTGCTTGATGAGCCGTGTTCAGCGCTCGACCCTATTTCTACCGGGCGTATCGAAGAGCTGATCACTGAGCTGAAAGAGGATTACACCGTTGTTATCGTTACCCACAACATGCAGCAGGCTGCGCGTTGTTCCGATCACACGGCATTTATGTACCTGGGCGAGTTGATTGAGTTCAGTAACACGGACGATCTGTTCACCAAGCCCGCGAAGAAACAAACTGAAGACTACATCACCGGTCGTTACGGCTGATTCAGGAGCTTGTTGTGGATAATCTTAACCTTAATAAACATATTTCCGGCCAGTTCAATGCAGAGCTGGAAAGCATCCGTACCCAGGTGATGACCATGGGCGGCATGGTCGAGCAGCAGCTTTCTGATGCGATTACCGCCATGCACAATCAGGACAGTGAGCTAGCGAAGCGCGTCATTGAAGGCGATAAGAACGTCAATATGATGGAAGTGGCGATCGACGAAGCCTGCGTGCGTATCATCGCCAAGCGTCAGCCGACCGCCAGTGACTTGCGTCTGGTGATGGCGATTATCAAAACGATCGCTGAGCTGGAACGTATTGGCGACGTTGCGGATAAAATTTGCCGCACCGCGCTGGAGAAATTTTCGCAACAGCATCAGCCGCTGCTGGTCAGCCTGGAATCACTGGGTCGCCACACCGTACAAATGCTGCATGACGTGCTGGATGCGTTTGCGCGTATGGATCTCGACGAAGCGGTACGTATTTATCGCGAAGATAAGAAAGTCGACCAGGAGTATGAAGGTATCGTGCGTCAGCTGATGACCTACATGATGGAAGACCCGCGTACCATTCCAAGCGTGCTGACCGCGCTGTTCTGCGCGCGTTCCATTGAGCGTATCGGTGACCGCTGCCAGAATATCTGCGAATACATCTTCTACTTCGTGAAGGGACAAGACTTCCGTCACGTGGGCGGAGATGAGCTGGATAAGCTGCTGGCGGGCAAAGATCCGAAAGAGTGATAAAGATACTCGTCATACGTCACGTTGCGGGTGTGTTGGCTTTGTTACCCGGCGCACCCCGCCCTCAGTGAGGTCGGGGTGCGTAGCGTAGCCGAAGGCTAGAACGCACTGTCAAAAGAGACGCAACAGATCCTGAACTCAGCCGCTGGCTTAACGACGGAGAGGAATGGGTTTACCTGCAGGGAAGCGAGGTCTGGGGTCGGTTCAGTCGTAATCGTCCCTTTTTTGGTAATCATGACCCAAACCGACCCTTTGATTTACCCGATGGAGAAGAGGATTTTTTAGGTCAGGGAAGGAAAACTCAACGTATTTTTAGTTTTTATGCCATGGCCCCTGTTTTACCGTCGCTGACAGCAGCTATCTTGCCGTGTGCGCTAAAGCAAACGTGCCTCCAGTCAGGTCTATCGGGCAAATTTATCTGCAAAAAAATGCTGGAGCATGGCAGTTGGCGCAGTCTTTACCAGATGAGGCTTCAATCCATTAACGTACGTTTTCGTTCTATTGACCCTCAACCCCCCTCATACGGGCATCTGCTTCTGACCAGATTTATCAGATAATCATCATCGCTATGATAATATCTATCATTAAATATTTGTTTTTATCATGAACCATTTGGGTGTGACCATCGTCATAAATTATCCGTTTCTGAAAATATAGCATCACCTCAGCCAGAGACTAGATAAATAGTTTTCTGGCATTATTGACTAACATGAAAAAATAATGAGGTGAAATATGAAGACGCTTTATACCCCGTTTATAGATGTCACCGTAAATGCAGAATGGTCTGACTGGCAAGATTATCCCAATGGCCGTCCAAATCCGCTTTATTCTCAGGAAGCTAAAGCGTGGAAGGTAGACGGCCTGGTATTTGGTTTTATTACTTTATCAGCGAACAAAAAAGCATGCTGGGCTGCCCAGGACGCCATGCCGATGGATTGGGCATTGCCGTTAGCAAACGATCTTAATGCGGCCGGTAAAAAGGTTATTATTTCTTTTGGCGGCGCGATGAATAGCGATATATCGACCTATTTTAGCACTTCCGAATTGGTTGGAATTTACCAGTCTTTTATTGATGATTATTCTGCATATGGCCTGGATTTTGATCTGGAAAATGGTCAATATAATATCAGTAATATTTGTGAAGCGCTGAAAGTGGTAACTAAAAATAATCCAGAAGTCGCTATCTCCTTTACTTTGCCCACCATGCCAACCGGTTTAACCAGTACTGGGGTGAATATTGTAAAACAAGCGCATAATACCGGATTAACGTTTGTGGTAAACGGTATGGCAATGGATTATTACAGCGCGCAGTATAGTGCTGATATGGGTAAATCTGCGGTTGACGCAGCCCGCAGTATCGCCGGTCAGTTAGCCTCTCTGTCAGTGAGCGGCGGCTACTCGGCGGTGGCGGTTACACCGATGATAGGTATGAATGACGATGGTAGCATGTTTCAACTTCATGATGCCGATACGCTGGCCACCTTTGCCAAACAGAATGGCATGAATTTTATCGGTATATGGGATTTTAACCGCGACAATCCTTCGTCTTACACCTATGTTGACCTGACAACCAGCAGCAACCCGGAACAGCGTGTGGCCGGGGAATATTGCAGCCATTTTGTTAATGGCCTCACCCAATAAGCGCTGACTTGAAAAAGAACGATAACCCCGCTGTTTTCGGTGGGGTTATCTTTTTCCGCGAACGCAGATTGTGTAATGGTTGCTTAGTTATCGCGTAATATTCCAACCTCGCGCCTTCCACAACGCAGGTAACTGCGCCAGATCGGTAAACGTCGTCACTTTTGGATGATCGATCGGTTTGTTATGCGGGTCGGCGCAGAAGTAGAACACTTCCATCCCTGCAGCAATCCCCGCCTGCGCGCCTGCGCTGGAATCATCAACCAGAATGCAGTTCTCAACGTTAACGTCCATCGCTTTTGCCGCATGGAACATCAGGGCCGGATCGGGTTTCCAGCGTTGAATATCGTAGCCGCTGAACAGCAAATCAGGGAAATGGTGCAACATGCCCAGCTTACCCAGCGAGTGCTGCATTTTGCTGACCGGGCCGTTAGATACCACACTCATGGGGACGGCCATACTCTCCAGCAGCGCATTGGCTCCGGCAATCACCTCCAGTTCCGTATCAAACAGACGTGCGACCTCAGCGCGGTAAACCGGTTCTAATTCGGCTTTTGCCAGTTCGACACCGTGCTCTTCGTTGATAATGTCGATGATCTCGTACAGCTTTACCCCCTTGAAGCGTTTAAAAATTTCTTCAAGATCGAGCGTAATGCCGAACGCCTGGAACATGCTGACATACGCGCGAGAACAAATCACTTCACTGTCGACAAGGGTACCGTCACAGTCAAAAAATACGGCTTCTATCTGGGACATGTCATTTCCGTTTTAACAAGTTTAACGTTTTCGTAATGCATTATTGGGCGACGCAATCGTTGCCGTATAAGCAAAATCAATGAAAAAAGTTGCTCATAACCCAACCCTATTGTCGCATTTTGGTATAGGATAGCGACGAATTTTCCCTCCTTGTTCGGAAATTGATAATGAGTCAACAACACACAACCCAGGCTTCTGGCCAGGGGATGCTGGAACGCGTGTTCAAACTGCGCGAACATGGCACGACGGCACGGACCGAAGTGATCGCCGGTTTAACCACCTTCCTGACGATGGTGTATATCGTTTTTGTTAACCCGCAAATTCTTGGCGTGGCTGGCATGGATACCAGCGCCGTCTTTGTGACCACCTGCCTTATTGCTGCATTTGGTAGCATCCTGATGGGCCTGTTTGCCAACCTGCCGGTCGCACTTGCGCCTGCTATGGGTTTGAATGCGTTCTTCGCCTTCGTGGTCGTTGGCGCGATGGGCCTGTCATGGCAGATCGGTATGGGCGCAATCTTCTGGGGCGCGGTAGGTCTGCTGCTGCTGACGATTTTCCGTGTACGTTACTGGATGATTGCCAACATCCCGGTTAGCTTGCGCGTGGGGATCACCAGCGGTATTGGTCTGTTCATCGGCATGATGGGACTGAAAAATGCGGGTGTTATCGTCGCCAACCAAGACACGTTGGTGTCTATTGGCAACCTGACGTCCCACAGCGTACTGCTCGGTATTCTGGGCTTCTTTATCATCGCGATTCTGGCTTCACGTAACATCCATGCGGCGGTGCTGATCTCCATCATTGTGACCACGCTGCTGGGTTGGATGATGGGCGATGTCCATTACAACGGGCTCGTCTCTGCGCCGCCGAACGTAATGTCCGTTATTGGGCATGTTGATTTGGCTGGTTCGTTTAACATTGGTCTTGCGGGCGTAATTTTCTCGTTCATGCTGGTCAACCTGTTCGACTCCTCCGGTACGCTGATTGGCGTCACGGATAAAGCCGGTCTGGCGGATGCGAAGGGTAAGTTTCCGCGAATGAAGCAGGCGCTGTATGTGGATAGCGTGTCATCAGTTGCCGGTGCGTTTATCGGTACTTCTTCCGTTACCGCGTATATTGAGTCTTCTTCCGGGGTTTCTGTCGGTGGACGTACTGGCCTGACCGCGGTAGTTGTCGGCCTGTTGTTCCTGCTGGTTATCTTCCTGTCGCCGCTGGCGGGAATGGTACCTGGATATGCGGCCGCTGGTGCGCTGATTTACGTTGGCGTCCTGATGACATCAAGCCTGTCGCGCGTGAAGTGGGATGACCTGACTGAAGCCGTTCCGGCGTTTATTACTGCTGTGATGATGCCGTTTAGCTTCTCGATTACCGAAGGTATCGCGCTGGGCTTTATTTCCTACTGTGTGATGAAAATCGGCACCGGACGTTTCCGCGATCTCAGCCCGTGCGTCATCGTTGTCGCGCTGCTGTTTGTGTTGAAGATTGTGTTTATCGACGCGCATTAATATAGAACATGCTTCAGCGTTGTCATACAAGGCTGAAGCATTTCCTTTCTGATTGTCTTTTATTCCCCCCTTTAATATCAACTCTGAAAATTATCTCTCTGCGAATAAACAACCTTCGTAATTTATGAGTAACTGCTTATTTTTCGTTGTTTTTAGCGAGCTGTGGTTCCATCTGGTGAATTACCTGTTAACAGATTGAAATATTTTTACTTTGATTTTTTTGAAATATCAAAAATAGCCTTAGTAAATGCAGGGGCTATTTCAACTTTCGCACAGGCATTTTTCGTTACTGTTTCTTATCTCTATTAAAAGGAGTTTAGAAATGAAGAAGACTGTCATGGCGACGTTCTGTGTCTCTCTGTTTTTTCCACTATTTGCAAGTGCAGCCACCAGCGTGACGCTGGATGGTCATTCATTAACCCTGGATGATGCCTGGGCCATTGCACAGGGGGAAAAACAGGTTGAGATCGCTGCAACAGCGATGGAGCGCGTCGATAAAGCCAATAAACTTTTAATGATTGCTGCTGGAAAAGGTGTTCCCGTTTACGGATTGACAGTAGGCGTGGGACTTAATAAAGACAAATCGCTGTTCGATGCACATGGAAAACTGACTCCGGAAGTTATTCAGGCCTCTCGTGAGTTTAATATCAACGCGTTGCATGCGCATGCGGCGGGCGTGGGTCCAGATATGCCGGATGAACTGGTGCGTCTGGCTATGGTAATTCGCCTGAATACGATGTTAACGGGAAATACCGGCGCCCAACCGCAGGTTGCCAAAATGTATCAGCAGTTTCTCAATAAGCACATTACCCCCGTCGTGCCCTCACGGGGCTCTGTGGGTGAAGCTGATATCACGCTTGCCTCTCATATCGGCGATGTGATGATTGGTGAATGGCGCGTTCGCGTGAAAGGTGTCGAGATGGATTCGGCAACAGCGCTGAAACAGGCGGGTATTGATAAGCTGGAACCGCTCGGCAAAGATGCACTGTCGATTCTCTCATCAAACGCGATATCAACGGCTTATTCCGCTCAGGCTCTTCTGGAGTCCAGACAGATTATTAATGTTACTCCGGCGGTGTTCGGTTTATCGCTGGAGGCGCTGAATGGCAACGTTGCGCCATTCCTGTACCAAAGTTTAAGCGTTCGCCCCTTCCCCGGCATTCAGGATACCGCCGGAACTATTCGGACTGCGCTTACAGGCTCTTATCTCTGGCAACATCAGGATGGGCGTCCTTTACAGGACCCACTCTCTTTCCGTACGACGGTATTTGTTCTTAATGAAGCGCGTCGTGAATGGAATGAAGCCTGGCAAATGCTGGAAATCCAGATGAACAGCTCGGACGACAATCCGGCGGTAATCGTGAATGCCGACCGTTCGTTGGCGGAAAATAGCCAGGTTGGGCAGTACTTCGTGAGCGCAAAAGGGGCCAATGGCGAAACCCTCAGCGGCGCGATTTTCCCAACATCTAATTTTGAACCGCTGCCTCTGGCACTGGCGATTCAGAATTTGTCCTTGGCGATGGGACATCTGGCACATAACAGCGTTCAGCGCACTTTGCATTTATCTGACGATCATTTCACCGGGCTGAGTCGCTTCCTTGCTTCCGACACTAATCAGCAGGGACATGCCTTTGGTGCTATTCAGAAGCCACAAGTTGCGTTACTGGCGGATATTCGGGACCTGGTTAACCCAGTATCACTGGATGGTCAACCGATGGCGGGTACGATTGAAGATACGTATACCAATAATCTCCGGGCGTCCAAGCGATTGAGTCAAATCGCGGATGATATGCGCAGCATTTATGGTCTGGAGCTGTTGCACGCCAGTCAGGCTATTGATCTGCGGAAACAAAAAAATCCTGACCTGACGTTGGGCGAGATGACCGGCAAACTGTTTGCCGCCTATCGTGAAAAAGTACCGTTTGTTGTTCAGGATCGGATTTTTACTGACAACATTGCAGATTCATCTGCGTTAGTCGCATCGTTTTCTTCCGGTTCCCTGGTCAGTACGCAAGCAGGGAGCAAATGACGACAATGAAAAAAACCGTTGATGCGTCGCGGCGATCCTTTTTGACGAAAAGTACCCTCCTGGCGACCGGCGGCGCACTTACGGCGCTGACCGGAAAGGCGCGAGCGCAGGATAACTGCGCCCCAGCTTCGTCGGTTCGTTACCATAAAGTCTATGATGTGATCGTCGTCGGAAGCGGCTTTGCCGGACTGGCTGCTGCGCTTGAAGCCGCTCAGGCTGGCCGCAGCGTGCTGGTGATTGAAAAGATGCCCGTTTTTGGCGGTAACTCAGCGATTAACGGTGGTGCGGTTGCCGTAGCCGGATCGCCTGCGCAGAAAAAAGAAGGGATCGTCGATTCACCAGAGTTGATGTTTAAGGACATGCTGAAAGCTGGGCGTGGGTTAAATGATAAAGATCAGTTAAAGATTCTCGTTAACAACACGACCGCTGCATATGAGTTTACCCTGAAACACGGCGTAAAATATAAACCGTTCGTACAGCATTTTGGCGGTCACTCTGTCCCTCGTACACTGCAAACGGTAGAGAGTTCTGGGGCGGGGATCACCCGGCCGCTAAAAGAGTCCGCCATGAAAATGGGCGTTGTTTTTCGCGCCCAATGCAAGCTGGAGTCTTTTCTGCAAAATGCGCATGGACGCGTTATCGGCCTGACGGTACGTGACGGCTATCGTTTCCCAGACGAACAGAGCGGAAAGATTCGTCATTACGGCGCGCGTTACGGCGTGGTGATGTGTTCTGGTGGTTTTTCCAATGATCTGCGTTTTCGTAAAATGCAAAACCCCATGCTGGATGAACGTATCGATTCCACCAACCACCCCGGCGCTACATCGGAATGCCTGGTACAAATGCTACGTATTGGCGCAATGCCGGTACAGCTTGATCTTATCCAGCTAGGCCCCTGGTCATCGCCTGATGAACGCGGATTTGGCTACGTATCGCAGTTCAATACTATTTCAGGTTTTCCTAACGGGATCATGGTTAACCCGCGCACAGGCCATCGCTTCACAAATGAACTTGCCGATCGTAAAGAGCGTGAAGAGGGGATTCTGGCGCAGGTGGATGAAAAAGGGGATCCACTTTATCCCATCTGCTTCACCACACTTGAAGGTGCGAAACTGGCACAAAGTCTGAAACATGCCCTGCATTATGGCGTTGCCTGGCAGTTTGACTCACTGGATCAGTTGGCGGCGCATTTCGGCATACCTTTCGACGTACTGCAAGAAGAGGTGGATACCTACAATGCGGCGGTTTTGCGCAAAGGTGGCGATCGCATGAAGAAAGATGTGAGTCGTGCGGTTCCGTTAGACAAAGGACCATTTGTTGCCGTACGCGTATGGCCCAAAGTGCACTATGTCATGGGGGGCGTGCAGATCAGTATGCGCACGGAGGTACTCAATGCGGCTGATAGTAAACCCATTCCCGGTCTGTATGCTGCCGGAGAAGCGACAGCGGGTTCGCATGGAGGAAGTCGTCTGGGGAGTTGCGCCGTTGCGGATTGCCTGGTTTTTGGCCGGATTGCGGGGCTCAGCGTTGCCTCTGCGACTGCTGCCGATGATGTCTTTGACGTTGAGGGAATTTAACATGGCAAAACTATGGATAGCCCTGCTGTTGCTGTGTATTAGTGGTGTTTCCCAGGTCATCGCTGCAGCTAACGACGAAGCAGCTTTTCACCAACAACTGAATGCAATGAACGTCAAGCCTTACCACCATTCACTGGAAGCCACCGGACGCGATACATCATGCCAGCTGTGTCACGGATCCAGTACTCCCGTAGCGGCACCGAATGATAAATCTTGCCTGAATTGCCATGGATCGCGCGACCAGATTGCTGAATTAACGCAACCCAATCAGCATGACAAGAATGCAGAACCCAACCCGCATGATTCAATGCACTACGGCAAAGATGTTCCTTGTACCGCTTGCCATAACGAACATAAACCCTCGGTAATTTATTGTAATAATTGCCATCTGTTTAAATATCCGGATATGAAGCCATGAGGGATATCATGCGCGGATTCTTTATAAGGAGCTTATTTTTATTGCTCGTGGGATGGATACCTCTGTCGGGATATTCTGCGGCAGTACCAACAGCGCAGCTCAATCAACCTTGTCTGGCATGTCATGCTGATGGCGATATCCAGGGGCTCTCGACGGATAAAGTGCAGGAGAATTTATTTGTCTCCGCAGATAAGTACCACGACAGCGTGCACGGTGAAGTGCCGTGTATTGCCTGCCATCAGAGCCAACCCGGAAGCGAGGGATTTTCAGTCACCCCGCATGTTTTGAAGCCTGATGACGACAAGAACTGTGAAAGTTGTCATGGCGTGGTTATGCGCGATACGGTGCACGCTGTACAACAGAGCGTCCACAATGAAAAGATAGCCAAAGGTCTCTTCTCTTGTACCTCATGCCATAACGCGCACACCATGACGGCGGGGGAACTACACCATCCGGGTAAACAACGGGTTGCCGACGACAATTTGATGTGTACGAATTGTCATTCCCGTGCGGGAGTCTTTACGCAGCTGTCGGGAGGGAAACGCTCTGTGTCTCAGGATATGGCGCATTCAGCTCTACCTTATGCCACTGAGCATCTCACCAGTTTACGCTGTATTGACTGTCATGCAGATGCTGCGGATACCTCTTTACATCGCATTCTGCCTGCCTCACAAGCTATCAGTTGTGAACAGTGTCATGGCGACAGAACGCTGCTTACCGCTCGGCGGAAAACGTTCGCGCCTGATGAAAATGCCATGGCTGGTAGCTTGTTGGGGAAAGGGTTATTTGATGATGCCTCTCTGCGAGAAAAACTGGCGACGGTGGCTCCTCCTGTTCCCGCGGTTCGTCAGATCGATGGCGTGTTGTTTACCGATACCTACATGATTGGTAATAACGGTAGCGGTCAGGCCGATCGCTTCATTGCCTGGGCGTTGGGCGGCTTCGTTGTATTGTTACTCTGTCATGGTTTGGGGCGGCTTATTATGTCGCGCCGCACGGCAGATATGCCGATAGAGAAACGATATCTCTACACGCTGCCTGTTCGCTGTTGGCACTGGCTGAACGCACTCTGTTTTGCTGCGCTAATTATCAGCGGCTGTGCCTTGCACTGGGTGAGTGCCAAATTCTCGCTTTGGGTTGATGTACACAATATTGCAGGGGTATCGCTGTGTGTTATATGGCTGGGTTTTATCCTGGTGGCAATATGTGGCAACGGGCATCATTATCGGGTGTGTTGGCAGGGGATTGTGGGGCGGCTTATCCGCCAGACCCGTTACTATCTGTACGGTATTTTCCGTGGGGAACCTCACCCGGAGCATGCGTCGCCAGCGTCTAAATTCAATATTCTCCAGCAACTGGGCTATATTGGCGTGATGTTCCTGTTATTGCCGCTGCTCATGGTGACCGGATTACTGATGATGTACCCTGGTTATACGCCAGAAACATTATTTGCGTTACCAGGCAAGCAGGTTGTGGCCTGGCTCCATTACGCTCTGGCTGCTGTGATGGTGGCATTTATCATCGTGCATCTCTATTTGTGCAGTACGGGTGATACGCCGGGGGCGTTGATTAAAGGCATGCTCGACGGTTTCCATCGCACCAGAAAACAAAAATAAAGGCTGCTCCCCTTTTCCTGAAGTGGGAAAGGGGATGTCAGATTATTTTTGTTTCACCACAATGCCCAGCTTTTTTATTTTGCTGTATAGCGTGTTGCTGTTAACACCAAGTAACTCAGCTGCTCCACCTTTACCTGATATTTTCCCCTGACTTTGTTGTAACGCTATTTGGATGTGTTGGCGCATCGCATCATCAAGAGTGGATATTGCCATTGCATTCCTTTCCTTCGGTAAAACAATGTGCAACTCATTACCTGTGCAACGGTAAAATGCGTTTTCTAATAGTCCGATCAATTCCGTAATGTTGCCCGGCCAGTGATACTTCAATAACAAGCGTAGTGAATCATCGCCCAGAACAGGTAAAGAGGTGCGTTTATACTGGCTTGATAGCTTCCTCAGGTAGTATGTCAACAGCAGAGGAATATCATCATGGCGATGCCGTAACGGAGGGAGTGTAATGACCTGGCAAAATGTATTGGCATATATTCGACTTGTCAGACAGTGGCTGGATGTATCATGGTTGGTGGCGTTTTTTATCTCTGAAAATGGAAGTGTTTGTATGGCAATAATCTGTAGCTGACAATACTCACTGTAATTTGAGTGCAGCGCCAGTAAAAAAGTTTGCCAGCGCTCAGGCAAAGAATTAATTTCCTGTATCAGTAAAGAACCCTGATGCAATATCAAAAATGAAGCAATGTTAGGTGGTTTGTTGAAATCAATGGTTATTGTGCGGTTCAGTACGCCATTATTCATGATGATCAACTGCCCCTGAGAATTAATCAATCCATAATAACCACTGCGCTTTGAACGTTGTTGCTGAAGCTCGGAGGCGAGTGAATTTTTTCCAACGCCTTTCTCACCCAGTAACAAAACAGGGAGTTCACTGTTTGCCAGCTTAGTCAATGAATGATACAACTGAAACAAAGGGAGATTAGTTTGACTGACGACAAATTTTTCACTTTCTTCTGCAGCAGATAGCTCGGGAATAGCTGGAGGCGTATTATTTAATAAAAGGTTGTGTCGGGACAAGGCAATAAAGGCCAGCAGGGAGAGTTCTCCCCGTACTGATTCGAATAATTCAGCATGTTGAGGCGTAAAAGCATTAGCGTGGTGACTAAATATACCCATCGCACCCAACCGTAAACCATCCAGGTGCATACGCATCAAGATGAGGGATTTGATATTACGAAAGCAGGTGTTAACGACATATTCAGTCAGAGGACATTGGCTCAGCGTATCGATAAGTTGAGTGGAGAAATTATCTGAGTGATTGAACTGTCTGGCAATGTTCTCAGGGATCGGGATGACATCCCGTTTCAGTCTCGCTGTTTTGTGTGTCGCTAATGCTAAAAACTGGATACAGCGAATATCACTACGATAATAGTTAAAGAAAATACCGTCACAAATAATTGAATCAGGTATCGCCTGTAGACAGGCATACATGGATTTCTCCAGTTGTGTACTGCTACATAATGCGGTCCTTAGATGTGAAAATGTCCTGTCCATGGTATATCCATTGTTCACTGTAAATAAAATGTCGAAAAAAATATTAGATATATTTATTGATATTATTGCAACAGCAATACCTGGTAACACTATGCCACAATAATGAAGGGGAAAAAACAGACAACAGTGAGTTATGGACAGGTTTACGCAAATAAGAAAATAATCCAGCAGTATCGGCGCTTACTGGATTATTTAAGAGTAGTAGGCAAAATTTGATATCAGGCTTTTAAACGCTGGATGTAGTCGCCAAATGCGGTCAACTGCCCGGTCAGATGGTCCAGCGTACTTTGGTCGATCACTTCACCCGTCTGCGGGTCCACTTTGTTCTGAATCACGCCGCCCATAAATTCCGGCTTATTCATTACCATGGCGTCGAGGAACACCAGGATCTGACGCAGATGGTACTGGCAGCGCGCACCGCCAATCACCCCCATGGAGCTGGTCTGGATCAGCACCGGCTTACCTGATAATGGCTGATCCGGCAGGCGGGACAGCCAGTCGATGGCGTTCTTCAGTCCGCCAGGCACAGAATAGTTATATTCCGGTGTCACGATGACGACACCGTCAGCCTTCCTGATTTGCTCTGCCAGCGCTTCTACGCTTGGCGGAAAACCTTCTTCCTGCTGGAGATCGGCATCGTACAGCGGGATATCACCAATTGATGGCAACGCGTTGACTTCCATTCCTGCTGGAGCAATCTTGGGCAGCGTACGGGCAACCATTCCATTAAACGAACCTTTGCGCAGACTTCCCAGTAACGTAACAACATTTAATGTTTCTGACATGGCGACTCCTGTTTCATCATGAAGGTTAAATCAAAACGTATGGCTCTTCGCTGCGCATAATTGAGAGAACCGGATCAGACGACCCGTAGGCTCATTGGCGCGAGTCTGGATATCAGGCAAACTTTTCCAGTCCTGTTTACCATCAAACTCCCAAACCTTGAGTTTTTCAATGATTGGCGTAACCGCAACCGACCACACCAGGACATCTTCTGCATCGCAAATGGCTTCAACCTGCGCAACATGGGCACATTTCAGACGTCCTGCGCCGGGTAAAAGCTGGAGTTCGTGCGGATCATCATTGCTCACATCGCCGGTGAGTTTGAGTACGCTCTGGCGCAACGTAATGAGCTGCGCGCGTGCTTCGTTGGGGTCGTTTTGGTTATTGATCCACAGATTTTCGTTGCTGGAGAAGCGCCATGTTTCCGCTGAATTCGGGTGGTGAAAGCTGCGGGTAGCTCGCTGAAGTTCCATATCCAGTCCGCACGTTCCTTCAGTTGTTAGCGCAACGCCAACGATATTCCCGGCATAAGAAATCGAAAATCCCGGCAGGTTTTTATCGCGAAAAACGGGTTTACCTTTGGCCTGATTGACAATCTCGGGCAGCGTACTGGTACCGTAAAGCATAAACATTAGTTCAGCGAGAAGACTTCGGGAAGCCAGGAAACGTGTTCGGCGATGAGCGGGGAGGTCTCTTGCTTCGATATGACATGGAGAAGGGAGGCGAGATGAAACCAGGTGTCCCTCTGTAAGAATCCCTCTGGCAAAATGTGTCGCCATTTGTCGCTCCGTGATTAATGGTCCGTGATAATTTCCAGAGTAACATTTACGCGGCGTCCAGGCAGGCTTAGCTGTCCAAAAAGTAATCTGAAATAGAATACATTACGCGATATTTACATTTCTGTTGCCAGAATAGTCGATTCAGCAACAAAGTGGCGGCGGAACGTCAGGACATATCGTGATAAAGCGCCTTGAGCGTGTCTTTTAACCAGACGATCTTAGGATTATGACTGTTACGTTTATGCCAAAGAAGGGTGAACGGTACGCGCATTTTTTCCCGCTGCGCGGCATCAAAAGGCATAGGGCGCGCCACGAGCGGGAGCTGGTGGAGTTGGTTATAACGCTGGCAATAAACCGGAGCTGTGGCTATCAGTGCGTGATCCGGCTGGGCGGCCATAAACAGCGACTGCTCAAAACCGGGCAGACATAACGCAATATTGCGCGTGCGCCCCATCTCTTGCAGGACTTCATCCAGCGCCCAGGTATCGCTTTGCTCCCAGCTAATGCTGATGTGCGGATAGCGCAGAAATGTGTCCAGATTCCACTCTTCCTGCAATGCCGGATGATCTTCTCGTAGCCAGACACAGGGGAGATCGGAAAACAGCACTTCATAGTCGATCGACAACGGCAGCAAACTCAACAGTTCGCGCGAACGTGGGTGGCTTTCCCGGCCTGTAAAGCCGATATCCACTTCGCCGCGAATAATTGCATCCAGCGAATCATAGTCCCAGTTGCGTATTTTGATCGTCGCCTGGGGATAACGCTGATAGATCTGCCGGGAGAGCGCGTTTAACATGATCATCACCAGCGGCGTTTCGGCCACCAGATCAAACTTCAGCCCGCGCGGTGCTTCATGGTGTGGCTTATCCAGCAACTGGTTGCCCATTTGCATCCACTCTGCCAGGTTCTGTTCCATGCTGACCATCAGCGGCGTTGGCGTTAGTCCCAGCGGGGTGTTTACAAACAGTGGATCGTCAAACCAGACCCGCAGTTTCGACAGCGACTTGCTGACCGCTGACGGTGTGACATTCATCCGTTTGGCAGTTTTGGTAACACTGCGTTCCTGCATCAACAGCTGCAGGCAGAGCAATAAATTAAGATCGAGACTGCTGAGGGATTTCTTCATGAGTTGGCGTGGACCGGTTAGGTGCAACAGTGATAATCAGCAAGATACTCACTATGCTACAGCCAATCAGAATCCCGATCAGCATATTCAGCGCATCAAGACCGAGCACCGCCGCCAGCCATATCCACAGCGAGGAACCGCAAACCTGCGCAATACCTAACGCCGAACTGGCAACGCCCGCGCGCAGCGAGAACGGTCCCAGCGCCTGGCTCATAGCGACACCGAAGCCGACCGAGAACCCGGCACAGATTAAGGTCAGTCCAAATAGCGTCACTATGTGTGTACTGGCAAGGGTTAACACCACGCCAGCAGACAGAAACAGCACCTGTGAGGTCAGCATCAGAACGCGAGGTTTAAACACGCTCAGGGCGAATGGCGTAGAGAAAGAGACCGCCATACTGATGCCTGCGGTCATGGCCATCGTGGTGGCGTACTCACCACGGTCGAAGCCCATCACTTCCATCAACAGCACAGGAGAGGTATTCACGAAGGTCAGGATCACCGACACGCTGAGAGTGGTAATGGCCAGACGGCTTAAGAAAAAACGGTTCACTAGCGATTCAGATAGGTGGTTCTTCTCTGCAGATGCCAGGATCGTTGCTGGACGCGATTCTCGCAGGATAAACACTGACAGCAGGCAAACGGCCACCCCCATACCGATCATCGTGTAGAACAGGCTCTGCCACGGGTATTTGAGCATAATCAGATGCCCCATAACCGGCGCCAGTACCGGCACGATACAGGTGATACCGTTCAACAGCGACAGTACCTTCGCCCGGCGGCGATCGTCGAGCGTATCGCGCAGGATGGCGAAAGCCACTACATAGCAGCAGCCTGCGCCTACGCCCTGAACAAAGCGGCCCGTGAGAAACGGCGTACCGCTTTCGGCGAATGAACACAGCGCAGAGGCGAAAATAAAGATGAGGGCACCGACAATAGCGACGGGTTTACGTCCTGACTGGTCGGCAATTTTCCCGGCAAACAGCATCGCCGTTGCCATTCCCGCCAGATAAACCGAAAACGCGATATGCAGTTGCGCCTCGCTGGCCTGTAAATCGGCAGCAATACGGGGCAGCCCCACCAGATACATATCAATACCGGCGGGATAGAGTAACACTAAGGCGAAACTGCAGATAAGAAAGCGTGTCATAGCGACCTCATGAGGAATGTGGCGCTAAGCATACGGGCAGAGAGTCAACTGCACGAGTTGCCATTTGGACAACAGTGATTTCCACATGGGAAATCACTTGTAGCCGGATAGCAGCTTTGCTTTATCCGACCTGCAGGTACTGTAGGCCCGGTATGCATCGTGCCACCGGGCAACACAACGTTACTTGCCAATACAGAAGCTGGAGAAAATCCTTCCCAGCAGATCGTCGGAGGTAAATTCCCCGGTGATCTCACTGAGGTTCTGCTGCGCCAGACGTAGTTCCTCTGCCAGCAATTCTCCGGCCCATGCTCCGAGCAGTTGGGCTTTACCCTGCTCGAGATGCTCCGCCGCTTCTGCCAGCGCCTGCAGGTGACGACGGCGCGCCAGGAAGCCGCCTTCCATATTGGTTTCAAAGCCCATGCTCTGTTTGAGATGGTTACGCAGCACGTCAACGCCTTCACCGGTACGCGCGGAGAGCCGAACCAGTGAGTGGCCATTTACTTCGCTAAGGCCCAGCGTCTCACCGGTAATATCCGCTTTGTTACGCACCACGGTAATCGGCAGTTTGGCTGGCAGACGGGCAATAAAGTCTGGCCAGATGTCAGCCGGGTCCACGGCGTCTGTGGTGGTGCCATCAACCATAAACAGAACGCGGTCGGCCTGTTCAATTTCCTGCCACGCGCGTTCGATACCAATGCGTTCAACTTCATCGCTGGCATCGCGCAGACCGGCAGTGTCGATGATGTGCAGCGGCATACCGTCGATATGAATATGCTCACGCAGTACGTCGCGAGTCGTACCCGCAATGTCGGTCACAATGGCCGCCTCACGACCTGCCAGCGCGTTCAGCAGGCTTGATTTCCCGGCATTTGGACGACCGGCAATGACCACCTTCATCCCTTCGCGCAGCAGGCTGCCCTGACGCGCTTCGGCACGAACAGCATCGAGATCGCTGATAACGCTGTTGAGCTGCGCTTCAATCTTGCCATCAGACAGGAAGTCGATTTCTTCATCCGGAAAGTCGATCGCCGCTTCCACGTAGATGCGCAGGTGAGTGAGCGCTTCCACAAGATGATTTACCCGTGCAGAAAATGCGCCTTGCAACGAGTTCAGCGCCGAGCGCGCGGCTTGCTCTGAGCTGGCATCGATCAGGTCGGCAATAGCCTCTGCCTGGGCCAGATCGAGCTTATCATTGAGAAACGCGCGCTCGGAGAATTCACCCGGTCTGGCAATGCGCAGCCCGGGAATGGTCAGAATACGTTTGAGCAGCAGATCGAGAATCACCGGACCGCCGTGGCCCTGAAGTTCTAAAACATCTTCACCGGTAAAGGAGTTTGGGCCGGGGAACCACAGGGCAATTCCCTGATCCAGCGTGCTGCCATCCGCGTCTTTAAACGGCAGATAGTCGGCATAGCGCGGTTTTGGTAGTTTCCCCAGTACGGTTTCTGCAACCTCGCGCGCCTTCAGGCCGGAGATGCGCAGAATACCCACGCCACCACGTCCCGGTGGGGTGGCCTGAGCGACGATGGTGTCGTTATGGTTCATGATAGCTCTCTTGTAAATGTAAAAAAGGCGGTCTAATGACCGCCTTCTCTGGCATTAACTTTACCGTGAATACTCGAAATAATTCAAGTTGCAGGCAGGCGGTAAGCAAATTCAGCCAACGCACCTGCGACTAGTATCAGGAGTTTTTCTTCTCGCGGCTATGCAGGCCACGTTTCTCCAGACCACGGTAAATCAGTTGCTGCTGAATAATGGTTACCAGGTTGCTGACGATATAGTACAGCACCAGACCTGACGGGAACCACAGGAAGAACACGGTGAAGATGACCGGCATAAAGGTCATGATCTTCTGCTGCATCGGGTCGGTCACGGTGGTCGGAGACATCTTCTGAATGAAGAACATCGTCACGCCCATCAGGATCGGCAGGATGTAGTACGGGTCCTGTGCAGACAGGTCATGAATCCACAGAGCGAACGGCGCATGACGCAGTTCAATGGAGCCCATCAGCATGTAGTACAACGCCAGGAAGATTGGCATCTGGATGATCAGCGGGAAGCAGCCGCCCAGCGGGTTAACCTTCTCAGCTTTGTACAGTGCCATCATTTCCTGGCTCTGACGCTGTTTGTCATCGCCCAGACGCTCACGCATAGCCTGAATCTTCGGCTGCAGCATACGCATCTTCGCCATGGAGGTGTACTGCGCTTTGGTCAGCGGGTACATGATGCCACGAACGATAAAGGTGATAACGATGATGGAGAAGCCCCAGTTACCCAGGAAGCTATGGATCCACTTCAGCAGTTTGAACAGCGGCTGAGAGATGAACCACAACCAGCCGTAATCCACGGTCAGATCCAGGTGCGGTGCAACGGCCGCCATTTTATCCTGAATTTCCGGGCCGACCCACAGGGTGCTGGTCATCGCGCCAGTCTGGCCAGGCTGAACCAGTACCGGCTGTGATTTATAGCCGATAGCGGCAATGCCGTTACCCAGGTTAGCGGTATAGAAGTTGTTGGTGCCGTCGTTACGCGGAATCCATGCCGTTGCGAAATACTGTTGCAGCATTGCGACCCAGCCGTCTTTAGCATTGACGTTCAGGTTTTCGTTTTCAGCAATGGTGTCGAATTTGTATTTCTCATACTTCTCATCTGGCGTGGAGTACGCCGCGCCACGGAAGGTGTGCAGCGCAAAGTTGCTGCTACCGGTGTCGCGATGAGATGGCAGATTGATGGATTGCTTCAACTGACCAAAGGTGGAGACTTCCAGCGGTTTTTCGCCGGCGTTCTGCACGCTGTAGTTAACGTTGACAGCATATTCACCGCGCTTGAGTACAAACGTTTTAGTGAATGTGTTACCCGCTGCGTCAGTATAGGTCATCGGGATCTGCAGTTCGTTCTGACCGTCAGCCAGTACAAACGCGTCTTTTTCGACGTTGTACAGCGGACGCGGGCCGTTAGCCGGGTTATCCGGGCCATCACGACCTGTCAGGCCACTCTGTGCCTGGTAGATGAACTGTGGCGTGGTTTCCAGTAACTGGAACGGTTCGGTAGAACCGAGTTCTTTCGGGTAAGCTGGCAGTAAAGCCTGTTCCACATCACCACCACGGGTGTTGATGGTCAGATCAAGCACGTCAGTTTTAACCGTAATCAGTTTCCCCTGGCCACTGGCCGGTACGCCCTGGTCTGCGGCGCTACCCGCTGCGGTGGTCGTTGTCTGCGTGGTCTGTTGGGCCTGAGGTTGCGGGTTTTTATCCTGCTCCCAAGCTTGCCAGATCATGAAAGACACGAACAGCAAAGCGATGACTAAAAGATTGCGAGCAGGATAAAAACCCGCAACCT
>Ga0153982_1000045_pt1 | contig 44892 bp, 39 predicted proteins | sample TSGA066MetaG_FD_104743 | JGI IMG/M metagenome (GOLD analysis project Ga0153982, IMG submission 104743) | Attine ant fungus gardens microbial communities from Georgia, USA - TSGA066 MetaG | ecosystem: Host-associated > Fungi > Mycelium > Unclassified | place: USA: Georgia, Alexander Wildlife...
CTTACGCTTCCCTCCTTCAGAGTCAACTTCTTTTTGAGAAGTTTTTCTCCGGCGGTTCAGCTTCCTGACCCTCTCAACCCGGCGGCCGGTAAGCCGTTGTTCCGTGTCGATGGAGGCGCATTATAGGGAGTTCTCGACGGCTGACAAGTTTTTATTTGAAAAAAACTTTCGACCGTTTCTTTTTTCAACAACAGCGCAATAAGCGTACATTTTGAGAATATTTAACCAGCAAATTACGCGCTATTCACCTTTATAAGCGTCACGCCATGCCGCTTCGCGGTGCTATTCTTTTCTTTTTACTTTGCAGGGTTGTCATATCGGCAATGGCAATAATGACTGAGAAGGATGCCCAATGATTAAATCCGCGCGCAGTATGGCCGGACTTCCGTGGATCGCCGCAATGGCTTTCTTTATGCAAGCGCTGGATGCCACGATACTGAATACTGCTCTTCCCGCTATCGCCTTAAGCCTTAACCGTTCCCCTCTGGCGATGCAATCCGCCGTTATCAGCTACACCCTTACTGTCGCTATGTTGATTCCAGTAAGCGGCTGGCTGGCCGATCGCTTCGGCACGCGAAAAGTGTTTATCACCGCCGTTTCTTTATTTACGCTCGGTTCGCTGGCCTGTGCGCTTTCTGCCAACCTGACAATGCTGGTTGTCTTCAGGATAGTGCAGGGGGTAGGCGGCGCGATGATGATGCCCGTTGCCAGGCTGGCATTACTAAGAGCTTATCCACGTAGTGAACTGCTGCCCGTACTGAACTTTGTAACCATGCCCGGTCTGGTCGGCCCGGTTCTTGGCCCGCTACTGGGCGGCGTGCTGGTTACCTGGGCAACCTGGCACTGGATCTTCCTGATTAATATTCCAATGGGGATTTTAGGGATTGTCTATGCGCGAAAATATATGCCGGACTTCACCACCCCGCGACGCCGTTTCGATGTGCTGGGTTTTATTCTGTTTGGCATCGGACTAGTGTTGCTTTCCAGCGGCATTGAGCTTTTCGGCGAGAAGATTGTCGCCACCAGCCTGGCCCTGGCGGTAACCTGCGGCGGTATTCTTTTACTTCTTCTCTATATAGTGCACGCACGCCGCCACCCCACGCCGCTTATCCCTTTGCCAATGTTCAAAACCCGTACCTTCTCGGTAGGCATTCTCGGCAACATAGCTTCGCGTCTGGGTACCGGCAGTATTCCTTTCCTTATGCCGCTGATGTTACAGGTTGGGTTTGGTTACTCTGCTATTCTTGCGGGCTGCATGATGGCACCAACCGCGCTGGGTTCTATTCTGGCTAAGTCTACCGTAACCCAGGTGCTGCGCTGGTTCGGTTACCGCAAAACCTTAACGGGAATCAGCGTTATTATTGGGGTGCTGGTTGCCAGCTTCTCACTGCAAACGCCAGCAGCAGGCCTGGCGATACTGCTACTGCCGCTGTTTGTGCTGGGCATGGCAATGTCTACCCAGTTTACGGCTATGAATACCATCACGTTAGCGGACTTAAATGACAGCAATGCCAGCAGCGGTAACAGCATGCTTGCCGTAACCCAACAGCTGGCGATTAGCTTTGGCGTGGCGGTCAGCGCGGCCGTTTTACGATTTTATGAAAACTTTGACGGCACGACCGTCGATCACTTTCATGCCACCTTCCTGACGATGGGGATAGTCACGGTGTTTTCCGGTCTGGTATTTATGTTGCTGAAGCCCGGCGACGGCAGGCATTTAATCTCCAACCGCGAAAAGCGTAAAAAAGGCGCTTAACGCTCCGCTACTGAACCACGTTCGACCAGTTCCGGCGTCAGCACCAGCAGCTGCTGGCTGCCGTCGGGATCGGCCATACGATGAATCAACGTATCAATGGCCAGTTCGCCCAGCTCATCTTTCGGCTGATGAATAGTCGTGAGCGGCGGCGTCATATAGCGGGCCAGCTCAATATCGTCGTAGCCTATTACCGCCACATCTTTGGCAACGGAAAGCCCCGCCTGATAAAGCGCATGATAAACGCCTACGGCCATCGCATCATTACTGGTAAAAACCGCTTCCGGCCGTGGATTTAACGCCAACAGCTGATTCATTGCGTTGTAGCCGCCCTGAAATTCAAAATCACCGGTAACGACATAGCCCGGGGGAACGTTCAACCCTGCACGCGACATTGCCTGATAAAAGCCTTCCAGCCGCCAGCGGGCGGGGGTCTTATCCTGCGGGCCAGCGATACAGGCGATACGGTTATAGCCACGGGAGATCAAATAGCGCGTGGCCATTTCCCCACCCAACAGCGAGTTGTCCTGGATAATATCGCTGCCGCCGTCAAAAGGAGACCAGTCCATCATTACCGTAGGGATAGCCGGATAGCGGTTAAGAATGTCCGGTGAAGGAAGATGGCTTTCCGTACACATAATCAGCAAGCCATCGACTCGCTTTTGCAGCAGCGTTTCCAGACTGCGGTTCATTCTGTTTTCATCGCCATCGGTGTTACACAACACCAGGCTGTAGTCACGCTCATAGCAACTTCTCTCTACGCCGCGTACCACTTCCGAATAGAAAGGGTTGCTGCTGGCAGTCAGCAGCATGCCGATAGTTCGGGTCTGATTGAGTTTCAGGCTACGGGCCAGGGCAGAAGGTGCATAGTTCAAAGCCGTAATGGCCGAAGTGACTTTCTCCCGCACTGATTCACTGACGAAGCGGTTATTGTTAATGACGTGGGAAACGGTGGATGTCGACACGCCCGCCAGGCGAGCGACATCTTTCATGGTAGGCACGAGCTACTCCTGCTGCTGCAAAAAGCGATCGGTTTCTTCTCGCCACGGCACCGAAGGCTGCGCGCCGGCACGAGTCACCGCAATAGCCGCCGCCGCATGAGCAAAACGGACCGCCTGCGGCATCGGCTTTCCTTCCAGTAGCGCGGTCATTAACGCGCCATTAAAGGTATCGCCCGCTGCGATAGTATCTACCGCCTGTACTTTAAAGCCGGGGATGCGTTGCCCCTGACCGGCTTCGCTAAGCCATACGCCGCGGCTGCCCAGGGTAATCAACACGCTATGAATCCCTTTACCGTGCAGTACCGCTGCTGCGCGAGCGGCATCCTCATCCGAGGCAACCGGCACACCCGTCAGGATTTCCGCTTCGGTTTCGTTTGGCGTAATCATATCCACCAGCGCCAGCAGCTCATCGGAAAGCGGCGTGGCCGGAGCCGGATTAAGGATCACTTTGGTTTGATGCTGATGCGCAATTTTTGCCGCCGCCAGCACGCTTTCGAGCGGCGACTCCAGCTGCATCAGCAATGCGTCCGCGCTGGCGATAACCTGCTGCTGCTTTTCCACCAGCTTGGGCGTCAGGCAAGCGTTGGCGCCTGCATGAATAGCGATGCTGTTTTCGCCATCTTCATTCACAAAGATCAGCGCAACGCCGGTGGATTCGTCCGCTATCGCCTCGACGCAAGAGACATCAATCCGATCGTCTGCCAGCTGCTGGCGAATACGTTGCCCGACATCGTCGTCGCCCGTGCAGGCAATAAAGGTAATCTCTGCGCCGCTGCGTCCGGCCGCGACGGCCTGATTAGCGCCTTTACCGCCAAAGGCAACCTGATACTGTTTCCCGATCACCGTTTCGCCGGGACGAGGAAAGGTAGCCAGATTGAGAATATGGTCTGCGTTGATGCTGCCGAGTACCGCCAGCCTGCCGATTTTAGTCATGGGATCGTCCAGAAAAAGGCGCCACCTGCAAGAGGTGGCGCGTGCCATGCTTTTCTTTGATTTATTTAGTGACCAGCTTCAGGTCAACGGGGTTGATAGCCTGAACCTGCTGGCCCTTCAGCACTTTATCGGCCGTTTGCACGCCGATAACGCCGATTTGCTCCGGCTGCTGCGCCACGGTAGCGGCAAGTTTACCGCCCTGTACGGCTTTTACGCCGTCCGCGGTGCCGTCGAAGCCGACTACTACCACATCAGATTTGCCTGCCGTTTGCAATGCGCGCATCGCACCTAATGCCATTTCATCGTTTTGCGCAAACACTGCCTGCACGTCTGGATGGGCGGTCAGCAGGTTCTGCATGACGTTCAGACCCTTGGTGCGATCGAAATCTGCGGGCTGGCTGGCAAGGATAACAAATTTATGCGCATCGGCCGCCGTTTTAAAGCCTTCGCCGCGCTCGCGAGCCGCAGAGGTTCCGGCAATCCCGGCCAGCTCAATGATTTTCGCCTTTTCGCCAACGCGCTGCGCAATATAGTCGCCGGCCATTTTGCCGCCTAAACGGTTATCCGAGGCAACGTGGCTAACCACTTTACCCTGTGCCGCAACGCGGTCGAGCGTGATAACCGGGATATTGGCCTGATTCGCCATTTTCACCGCGTTGCCGACCGCATCGGAATCGGTTGGGTTAATCAGCAGCAGCTTTGTGCCGCGCACGGAGAGATCCTGCACGTTGGCCAACTCTTTTGCCGGGTTGTTCTGTGAATCCAGCACCACCAGGTTGTAACCCAGCTTGTCCGCTTCTTTCTGCGCGCCATCTTTTAACGAAACGAAAAAGGGATTGTTCAGCGTGGAGATCACCAGCGCCAGCGTATCTTTTGCCAGCGCGTTAGCGCTAAGGGTTGCGCCAAGCAGAACCGCCAGCGCCGTCAGTTTAGTCATTTTCATTATCGGTTCCTGTAGGGAGTTATTTTTTGTTATCGACCAGCACCGCCAGCAGAATAACGACGGCTTTCACAATCATTTGGTAGTAGGACGAGACGCCAAGCAGATTCAGTCCGTTATTCAGGAAGCCGAGAATTAGCGCGCCAACCAGCGTGCCCATCACGCGGCCTTTTCCGCCTGCCAGGCTGGTACCGCCCAGCACAACCGCGGCGATAGCATCCAGTTCGTAACCCGTTCCCGCCGTTGGCTGTGCAGAAGAGAGACGAGCCACTTCGATAGTGCCCGCCAGCGCCGCCAGCATGCCGCTCAGCGCGTAAACAATGATTTTGACGCGGTTAACGCTGATGCCCGATAGCCTTGTAGCCGCCTCGTTGCCGCCAAGTGCATAGATGTAGCGACCCAGGCGAGTATGGTGCAGCATGTACCACGCCAGCAGAAAGGTGAGCGCCATCAGCCAGACCGGCGTTGGAATGCCCAGCGGCCGCCCGATGCCAAACCAGCCAAACAGATCGGCGTTATCGTTAAAACCGGTGTTAACCGGGCTGCCGTTGGTGTAAACCATGGTCACGCCGCGCAGCAACAGCATCATTACCAGCGTCGCGATAAACGCCTGCACCTTGCCTTTTGCCACTATGGTGCCGGTCACCGCCCCGATCAGCGCGCCCAGCGCCAGCGAGGCCGCCACCGCCACCAACGCGTTGACTTCTATTCCCACCAGCGAAGCGCCCACCGCCCCGGTCAGCGCCAGTAGCGATCCTACCGAAAGATCGATACCGGAAGTCAGGATCACCAGCGTCATGCCAACCGCCATAATGGCGTTAACCGACGTCTGCTGAAGAATGTTGAACATATTGTTCACGGTAAAAAAGTTTGGGCTCTGGCTGGCGACCACGGCGATCAGCACTACCAGCGCGATTAACGATTTCTGTTCCAGCAGCCAGGCCTTGCTAAAGATCCTGCTGGCCTGAAGGGTTTGAGTACTCATGGTGTTACCAGCTCCGCGCTATGTTGCTTGCCTACTGCCGCCGCCATCAGACGTTCCTGGCTGGCCTGTTCAATCGGAAAATCGCCGCTCAGACGACCTTCGTGCATCACCAGCACGCGATCGCTCATACCCAGCACCTCCGGCATTTCTGAAGAGACTAAAATGATACTCAGCCCTTCTTCTTTAAACTGATTGATTAACTGATAAATCTCTTTCTTGGCGCCCACATCCACGCCGCGCGTCGGCTCATCCAGAATCAGTACCTTAGGGCGCGTCATTAACCCGCGCGCGATAGCGACCTTTTGCTGGTTTCCGCCCGACAGCAGGCCAATCGGCTGCTCCATCGACGGCGTTTTTACCTTAAACAGCTTGATAAAATCGCTGACTGCCAGCTGTTCCTGGGCATGCTTTAAGCGGCCACCAGCGTGGCTAAAATAGTCCAGCGCGGTCAAAGACATGTTCTCTTTCACCGACATACCCAGCACCAGTCCGTCGCGCTTACGATCTTCAGAGATATACACGATGCCGTTACGCAACCCCTCTTCCGGCGTGCGCGTGGTTATCTTTTTCCCTTCCAGCGTGACGCTGCCGCCGCTGCGTTGAGACGCGCCATACAGCACTTTCATCAGCTCGGTACGGCCAGCGCCCATTAATCCGGCCACGCCAAGAATTTCGCCTTTGCGTAGCGTAAAGCTCACGTCGTTCACGCCAGGCCCGCTGAGGTTTTCGACGGTTAAACGGATGTCGCCCGGTGCCTTATCCAGCCTTGGATACTGTTCTTCCAGCTTGCGGCCGACCATCATCTCAATCAGCGTTTCTTCATCCAGCGTGTCGACGGCTCTTTCAGCAATAAACTGGCCATCGCGGAACACCGTTACGTCATCGCAAATTTCAAAGATTTCTTTCATGCGATGGGAGATATAAACAATGCCGCAGCCCTGCGCTTTCAGCTCGCGGATGACGCGAAACAGCGAGGCCGTCTCGGTATCGGTCAGCGCATCGGTAGGTTCATCCATTACGATGACTCTGGACTCGTAGCTCAGCACCTTGGCTATTTCGACCATTTGCTGATCGCCAATCGACAGATCGCCCACCAGCTTGTGACTGCTGAAACGCAGGTTGAGCCGCTGCAGCAGCCGATCCGCTTCGGCATAGAGCTGTTTCCAGCGGATAGCGCCAAAGGCGTTGACGAACTCGCGCCCTAAAAAGATGTTTTCCGCCACGCTAAGCTGCGGAATTAAATTCAGTTCCTGGTGGATGATGCCAATGCCGGCTTCCTGAGACGCCTTCGGCCCGCTAAAGTTGGCCTCTTCACCCAGCCATTTAATGGAACCCGCGTCGCGCGCGTAGATGCCGGTCATGACTTTCATCATGGTGGATTTTCCGGCACCGTTTTCACCGACCAGCGCCATCACGCGACCGGGATAGACCGCCAGCGCCGCGCCGGACAGTGCTTTCACGCCCGGAAAGGATTTTTCAATGCCCTGAAGTTGCAGTAAAGGTTGCATGGCGGCCTCAGAAAGTAACGCCAGCGCTAAGGATAATATTCGCATAGGGCGAACATTCTCCGCTGCGGATCACCGCCTGGCTGTGCTGCGTTAACTGTTTGAACTGCTGATGCGTAACGTATTGAACAGAGATGGTATTTCCCTGGCGTTGTTGCAGTAAGTCGAGCAGAGCAGAAAGCTCGTCATGAAGCTGTGGGTTATGAGATTTAATCTCCTCCGCGATGATGGCGCTCTCAACCTGCATCTCTTCAGTGACGGTTTTTACCACCTGCATAAAGCCGGGTATACCGTTAGTCAGCGCCAGGTCGATACGCTCCGGCCCGGCTGGAATGGGCAGACCGGCATCGCCGATAGTTAACGTGTCGGTATGGCCCAGGCGGGAAACCAGGGACGAAATTGCAGAATTCAGTAAAGCGCCTTTTTTCATCTTTCACTCCAGAGCGAAACGTTTCGCTAACCGGCAGTGTAAAAAAACCCTGGCGGAATACAATTGGCAATTTATGGAAATGTGATCGTTATCGAAACGTTTCGCTAAATTTGCGACAGGGGGAGAATGAGGGGCAATATCCGGTCGTGACAGAAACAGTGCGGTTTGTTGCGGTAGCCGAAAAGGCATCAAAAAAACGGGTTTACAGCTGAAAGCTTCTACGAGACAAAAAGCCAGCCGCACGATAGCGGCTGGCGCATAAATCAGTTAAAGACCATGCCGCCATCAATTAACAGCGATTGCCCGGTCATATAATCCGAGTCAGGCCCTGCCAGGAAAGAGACGCAGGCCGATACATCTTCCGGTTCTGACAGGCGGCCCAGCGTGATGCGTTTGGCAAATTCCGCAGTGCCGTAACCCAGCGGCTGACCCGCCGCTTCGGAAACCTGACGGTCGATTTCGTCCCACATCGGCGTTTTGACAATGCCGGGGCAGTAAGCGTTAACGGTAATGCCTGCCGACGCCAGGTCGCGCGCGGCCGTTTGCGTCAGTCCACGCACCGCAAACTTACTGGAGCTGTAGACAGCCAGTTCCGGATTGCCAACGTGGCCCGCTTGCGAACAGGCATTAATAATTTTGCCGCCGTGCCCTTCCGCTTTAAACGCCTGAATGGCCGCCTGCATGCCCCAGATCACGCCTTTTACGTTAATATCGTAAACTTTATCGACCGTTTCTTCCGTGATCTCTTCAATTGGCGTGGTAGGCGCTACGCCTGCGTTATTGACGATAACGTCAAAACCGCCCAGCTCTTTGCGCGCCTGCTCAACCGCCGCGAAGACCCGATCGCGCTTTGATACATCGACGGTCACTGCGATAGCTTTGCCGCCTGCGCTGGCGATTTCGTCAGCGACCTGACGCGCGGTTTGCGCATTAAAGTCGGCAACCGCAACGGCAAAACCATCTTTTGCCAGACGCAGCGCAATGGCTTTACCGATTCCCTGACCGCTACCTGTCACTAAGGCTACTTTCGTTTTCATCTTATCTCCATGAACGTGTCTTAAAGGATCTGGCTCAGATGCAGCTGGCCCATCAGCATCGGGTTGTCGGCATAATCGACCGGCACGGCAACCACCGCAGGACCGTTGACATCCATCGCTTTACGCAGCGTTGGCTCCAGCTCGGCCGCGCTTTCCACGGCAAATCCGGCAGCGCCAAACGACTGCGCATAGGCTTTAAAATCTACCGGCCCGAACTTTACGCCGGAAACGCGCTGATATTTTTTCTCTTCCTGCATGGCCACCATGTTGTAGGCCTCGTCGACCCAGATGATATGCAGAATATTGGCACCCAGCCTGACGGCGGTTTCCAGCTCCATACTGGACTGCAGAAAGCCGCCGTCGCCGGAAACCGAAACGACTTTGCGGCTCGGATCCACCAGCCAGGCACCGATAGCCCAGGGCAGCGCTACGCCCATCGTTTGCTGGCCGTTGGAAATCATGATCTGACGAGCGCGGAAACTATAAAGATAGCGGGCAATCCAGATATGGAAACTTCCCATATCTACTGTTAGCGTGACGTCGTTATTGATGATGTCCTGCATGGCCCGCACGATCCGCAGCGGATGCAGCGCAAATTGATTCAGGTTTTTACCCTGCAGCGAAAGCAGCTGACGTTGCTGCTGACGATCCTGCAGGATGGCAGCCGCTTCCGTACTAAGCTGCAAAGGGGATTCAATGCGCGCAGCCAGCTTATCGATGGTAGAAGCGATGTCGCCCACCAGCTCCGCATCCGGTAGATAGCAGTTATCCGCGTCGGAAGGCAGCACGTCGATATGTACCAGCGTGGCTTCGCCGCTGTTCCACATGGCCGGTTCGTACTCCACCGGGCTGTAGCCAATAGTGATAATCAAATCCGCTTCGCGCAGGAGGCGGTCGCCAGCCTGATTGTTAAACAGCCCGACACGGCCAGCAAAACGTGAAAAGTGTTCCTGTCTGACCGCGCCAGCCGCCTGATAGGTGCTGGTTACGGGAATGCGGCTCCGCTCCAGAAGCCGATGGATGGCGTCGCTGTTTTCCGGCTGGCTGGCCATCAGTCCCAGCAGCAGTACCGGATTTTTGGCCTTAGCGATTTGCGCGGCCACCGCTGCGATAGCCGCATCCGGTGCCGGGCCAAGCAGTACCTGGCCTTTACTGGTCAGTATCTGGCCGCTGGCAGGCCGATCGACTATGTCCTGCGGCAGGCTGACAAACGCGCCGCCGCCACGGCCATGTTCCGCGTGACGAAAGGCGTTGGAAACGACCTCCGCCAGCGCGTTGGAATCCGTGACTTCTACGGCATATTTGGTGACCGGACGGAACATCGACACGGTATCCATGCTCTGATGCACCTTTTTAGCGCTGTCCGCGCGCTTCACCTGTCCGCCCAGCGCCACTACCGGATCGCCTTCGCTGGTGGCGGTAGCCATACCGGTGATTAAGTTTGAGCAGCCCGGTCCGGAAGTAACCAGCGCGACACCCGCGTTGCCGGTCAGACGACCTACGGCGGCGGCCATAAAAGCCGCATTCGCTTCATGCCGTACCGGAATGGTCTGGATAGAAGAATCGACCAGCGAATCGAACATTTTATCGATTTTTGCGCCGGGAATACCAAAAACCTGTTTTACGCCCTGAGCTTCAAGCTGTGCGACAACCAGATCGGCGCCGTGTAACCAGGTTGCTGTTTCGGTTGGATTTTTCATCTTAATTCCTCAGGATTAGCTTTCAACGGAGCGAATAGCGGAATCCAGGTTTTCCGGATTCAGATTGGCCTGTAAAAAATCGCTGTCGCCAGGCAGGTCAATAACCAGCTTGCTGATTTCGCCGAAGGTGAGCTCGCCCTCTTCCAGCTGATAGTCCAGCAGATGGCCGCCGCCCTGACGGTCGTCCGTAATAAAGTGTTCGTGATAGCCCGCCACGTTGATGCCCTGCATATATTGCGGCGTACGGAAACCAATCAGTACGCCGTTGCGCTGGCTGAAGTGAAACGTCGGCTGATGCCCTAACACTTCAGGCATAGAGCGATAAGGTCGATGCTGGCACGGGACGGTACGGGTCGAAGCGGCAGAAAAACGGCCGTCGATCCGTAGTGCGCAAAACTGGTTATCCGAGGTGACCTGGCTGTCAATCAGCTCATGGATAGCCTGGCGGCTGGCCGGCGCGGAAAAGCGGTGCCGATACTGCGGCTGGAAAAAAGTCATCACGGCGAAGGGTGTTTTCTGCTGCGGATGGGCTTCCCGCGCGCTGCCGTCTGAACGCAGTTGATAAACTTCGCTGTCGAAGGCAATCAGTTCACCGTCCAGCTGATTAAAAGTACCCAGGCCGAAATCTCCTTTCTTCAGCAGGTCGGCCACGGTGACGTTACCCTCGTAGACGCCGCTAAGCAGCGCGCTCATCAAAGAGGTCTGATAGATAACGCTTTCTGGTCTATGCTGGCGGAGCGCGCTCACGGTAGAAGCCAACTGTTGCTCACACAAACAATCAGTTACAGAATGTTTCATTACTTACCTCGCCGCTAAAACAGTTCAGAATTACTAACTGAATGTTGACTCGTTTCAGTAACTGATTCCAATATAGAAAGCCCACTACTTTGAGACGAATTTGATATGGAACTCCGCCATCTGCGTTATTTTGTCGCGGTCGCGCAAACGCATCACTTTACGCGCGCTGCAGAAATGCTGGGGATTTCGCAACCGCCACTTAGTCAGCAAATTCTGCGACTGGAGCGGGAAATAGGCACGCCGCTGCTGAAAAGGCTGACGCGCGGTGTGGAACTGACGGAAGCGGGCGAGGCTTTTTATCACGATGCCTGCCAGATACTGGAGCTAACCGGCCACGCGCTGGAAAAAGCGAAGGGGATTGCACGCGGCGTGACCGGCCAGCTTTCGCTGGGCGTAGCCAGCTCGGTTGCCTTCCATCCTGCGGTATTTGCGCTGATGAAAACGTTTCAGGCACGCTATCCGGCCATGAAGCTGCTGACGCAGGAACAAAATATGGCGTCGCTGATGAACGATTTGCAGGAAGGTTTACTGGACGCGGCTTTCGTCCGTTTGCCCTGTGAAAGCAGCAAGGCTTTTAATCTGAAGGTCATCGCCAGTGAGAAAATGCTGGTGGCGCTGCCTTCCAGCCACGCGCTGAGTGCACAACCGCAGCTTTCACTGTCGCAGCTGGCCGACGACACGTTAATTATGTTCCCACGGGAAGTGGCACCAAGCCTGTATGAGCTGGTATTCAGCGCCTGCCTGCGCGCAGGATTTCAACCACACGCCGGTCAGCAGTCGCCGCAAATTTCATCCTCCATCGGCATGGTCGCCGCCGGTTTTGGCTTTGCCATTGTGCCTGAGTCGCTCTGCTGTATCACGCACCCTGATGTGGTCTTTCGACCTGTTAACGATGCGGCGCTCAATACCGATATCGCGCTGGCGTGGCGACGGTTCGACCGCTCGCCAGCGGTGATGCATCTGGCGGCTATGCTGGACTAGCTACCGGCGGGCAGATGCCCGCGGGTTAGTTGCGAGCAGCGCCCTGTACCCGCCATACCGGGCCAGCCAGCGTCCAACGGTTAGTTCAGCTTGCGGATTTTTTTCACATCCAGCTCAACCGAGTTGAAATCCTTATCCAGCTCCCCCTGGATCTCGACCTTATCTTTTGGCGTAATGGTCTGGCCTTCCCAGCGCTTGTGGTCAATGTCTACCTTTATTGTGCCGGTATCATCACGGAAAATGTAGTCATCTTCACTGATACGCTTTTCGATGCTCCCACGCAGTGTTATCCATGAGTCATCCTTCATCTCCTGCGCCTGCTTTACCTTAACGACCGTTTCTTCCGCGCTAAAGCCGCCTTGAGGTGCGCTAATCGTTGGCGCTTTCGGATCGCTGAATCCCCCCGTCTGGGCAGCGAAGACGGAACCGGAAAACAGAACGGCGAGGGTTAACAGTGCGGTCGTTTTTTTCATCGTAGTCACCTTTATTCCATAAAATTGCGCAGCGTTCACTGCATGTTTTGCTGTTCGCTATGGATTAAAACAAACAATTCTTAACAGGATCTTAAAACAAACAGACAGGTTTCTGGATTTGCGAGACTTGCCGTAAATCGCAGACGTTCTTCCTTTTTTGCCTGTACAACGTCAGCTAACTTTCCGTATAAAGCCATTAACCACAGAGGGACACTGCCATGAAAATTTTAGTCATTGAAGACGATCGCCTGATTGGTGACGGCATAAAAGCGGGGCTGGGCAAGATGGGTTTTAGCATTGACTGGTTTACCGACGGCAAAACGGGCCAGGCTGCCCTGGCGGCGGCTTCCTACGATGCGGTTGTTCTGGACCTGAGCCTGCCGGCCATGGACGGGCTGGATATTTTACGCGGCTGGCGGCAACAGGGCCATGACGAACCCGTCCTGATATTAACGGCAAGAGACGCGCTGGAACAGCGGGTTGCTGGCCTCCAGCAGGGCGCTGATGACTATCTCTGCAAGCCTTTTGCCCTGAGTGAAGTGGCGGCCAGGCTCCAGGCCCTGATCCGCCGCCGTCACGGCCAGCTTCAACCCACGTTAAACCACGGTGCGGTAACCCTGGATCCCGGCTCGCATACGGCGACGCTAAATGGCGAGCCGCTGGCGTTGAAATCGCGCGAACTGGCGCTGCTACAACTGTTTTTACTGAATGCAGGCCGTGTTCTGACCCGTGCGCAGCTGGAAGAAAAACTCTATAGCTGGGACCACGACGTATCCAGCAATGCGGTAGAAGTGCACATTCATCATTTGCGTAAAAAACTGGGTAGCCAGTTTATCCGCACCGTCCACGGTGTCGGTTATACGCTGGGTGATAGCTGATGCAGCGCCTGAGTCTGCGCCTGCGCCTGATGATGGGCTTCATCCTGCTGACGTTGATCTGCTGGGGAGCCGCCAGCGTGGGCGCCTGGTGGCAAACACGCCACAACATTAACAAGCTTTTTGATACTCAGCAGATGCTGTTTGCCAAGCGCCTGGCAGTCATGAATCCGGAGCAGCTAAACCACCAGCTGCTGAAGCTACCGCAAACGAAAAAGGTGCTGAAGTCCCACCGTGGCGAACAGGAAGATGACGCGCTGGCTTTCGCCGTTTTCACCGTCGATGGCCGCATGGTGATGAACGATGGCGACAATGGCAAAGACTTTATCTTCACCTGGAAGCGCAACGGCTTTATCGACGGTAAGCTAAAAGGCGATGACGATCTGTGGCGTATGGTCTGGCTACCGACGCCGGATAAAAAATACCTGGTCGTGGTGGGTCAGGAATGGGAATACCGCGATGAGATGACTCAGGATATTGTCTCTGCCAACCTGCTGCCCTGGCTGATTGCCCTGCCGGTCATGCTGATACTACTGCTGTGGCTGGTCACGCGCGAGCTGGCGCCGTTAAAAAGAATTACTCGCCAGCTTCGCTATCGTTCGCCCGATGACGGCACGCCGCTGGTGGAAAACAACGTGCCGCAGGAGGTCAAGCCGCTGCTGGCAGAGCTGAACGCGCTGTTTTTCCGGGTCAGCGAAATGCTGCTGCGGGAGCGACGTTTTACCTCAGATGCCGCCCATGAACTAAGAAGCCCGCTGGCGGCGTTAAAAGTGCAGGCCGAAGTCGCCCAGCTTGCCCATGACGACAGCCAGCTGCGGCATCACGCGCTACAAAACCTGGACATAGGCATCGATCGCGCATCTCGCCTGGTGGATCAATTGCTAACGCTTTCAAGGCTGGATAGCGCGGAAGATCTGGCGACCGAATCGCTGGATCTGTGCCAGATAGTACAGCAGGCAGTCGCGGATCATTACTATCAGGCGCAGGCAGCGGGCATGGAGATCGTGCTGGAAGCGCCAGATAGTGCCGTTAACCGCACGGGAAACGCATTACTGCTGTCGCTAATGATCCGTAATTTGCTGGAGAACGCGCTTCGCTACGGTCAGCCAGGCAACGGTATACGGCTGAAGATCGACTGGCATAGCATAGCGGTCATCGACAACGGGCCGGGCGTCAACGAAGACGATTTACAGCGTCTGGGCCAGCGGTTTTATCGTCCGCCAGGCCAGCAGATGTCGGGTAGCGGGCTAGGGCTTTCCATTGTCAGTCGCATAGCACGGCTACACGGCATGCAGATAAATTTTGCGAACCGAAGCGAAGGGGGATTTGCGGTAACGCTGACGTGGTGATAAGCCCGAACGGCTGCTCTAAGCCTGCATCATGCAGTAACCGCCAGCTTTATCGCTCGCTACCAGGCTGGCAGATAAACAAGCCCGGCGGAGATAGCCAGGCTTTGCTCCTGTTGACAGTCATTGCGCCCGATGTCCCGGACAGCCAGCGGCGGGCTTAAAAAGGAAAACGGGCAGACATTTTATTTTTCAGCCTGGGGAAAAAGCGAAGGCGCCCACAGGCTGGGGGCAACTTCCTTAAACTGCGCGCGAACAAAGTGCTCTTTCAAATGATAAGGCACCGTGCAGTCGAAAATAGTTTTACAGGTTGTGCCTTTAGCCGACAGTTTTGGGTTGTACTGCGGCGTTTGCGAAGGATCCAGCACGTGGCCCGTTACGCCAGGCACAAACAGCGTGTCCAAATCGCCCTGAAAACGGGTCTGCATTGCCCATAGCACATCGTCGCTGTCGAACAGATCGACGTCTTCGTCCACCAGAATCACGTTCTTGAGTTCGCGATAGACGGCAAGGGCAATCAGCGCGGCCTGCCGGGCATTGCCATCATCGGCGGCGCTGCGTTTGGCTAACTGCAATATCGCCAGAAATTTACCGCCGCCAGCGCTGTGCGCGTAAACGTTTTTCAGTAAACCCGGCAGCGCATTTTCCATCGCGTTGTAAATACTGGCTTCGGTAGGAATGCCCGCCAGGCTAACGTGCTCTTCGCCCGGCCCGACCAGCGTTTGCAGAATGGGATTTTTGCGCGTGGTAATCGCTTTCACTTTAATCACCGGTAAAGAAGGATTGGCTTCCCCGGTGTAGCCTGGAAATTCCGGCATCGCTTTGCCCGTGCCGCTGTTTTGATCTTCCGCTACGCGCACGTCTGGCAGAATAACGCCTTCAATAACAATTTCGGCTCTGGCGATAGCTTTCTGCGGTACGGTCAGACACTCTACCAGCTCTACCGGTTTGTTGCGCAAACCACCCGCTACGCAAAGCTCATTAAAACCGAAGGGCGTGGTCGGGGCCTCAAACTCGGCACCAATGTAAATAGCCGGATCCAGCCCCATATTGATGGAGATGGCCAGCGGCTCGCCTCGCTCTTCAGCCTTACGGCGAAAGGCATCAATGTGCCGTCCGGGCGCAAAAAAGATAGACAGCTCATCCTTACTTTGTACACACAAACGATGAATGGTGACGTCTACGTTCTCCCGGTCATCCGGATCGCTACCCAGCGCCAGCCCCATACAGAAATAAGGACCAGCATCCTCTGGCGTATTGGTTGGCGCGGGCAGAAGCTTGCGTAAGTCGAAGCCTTCATCCTCCGCGCGATAAACCACTTCCTGGCAGGGCGCAGGCTTATCGCCAATATCCACCGGCGGAATGACGGCCATGCGGGCCTGTCCCATCTGCATGCTCAGTTCACGTTCAGGGGCACCCAACAGCTGGCTAACGCGAGTGCGGCTTGCCAGCAGCCCCACCAGCACGCGTGAATCAGGAAATCCCTTGATGTTGTTAAACATCATGGCCGGGCCAGTGCGGGTCGGCCTCATTACCGTGCCGCCAGCGCCGACGTAACGGTAAACGCCAGCCAGTTCGGCAATGGGGTTCACTTCGCGATCGGTTTCAAGATAGTGTTCGGGATGTTTTTTCAGCAGCTCAATAGCCGAGCGCAAATCGTCCACGGGCGGTACGTTCCAGCCCAGCGGGTGCGGCTCGCCCGGCTCAATGACCTTATAGTGAGGATGGTTTTTTTTCATCTTGCCGCCTCCTTGCTTTCAACCTGCTGAATATCCGTCAACGCCCGATAAACCATTTTGCGTGGCGCGCTTACTTCTTTTGCATGTTTTAACCTCATAACATTTCCCTTTTATCCGGTTCCAGGCAGCCAAAGGCTGCAAAATGTGTATGGCTTTTAAGCTGTAGCACAGGAAGCCGTCTCTTACGCAAGGGAAAAGCGGTGAGAATGTAAGCTGATATTTTTGGCAGCAGGCGTAAAAAAAGCCGCACGGTGTGCGGCTTTTCATTTTAAATTTCGACCTGGGTTCCCAGCTCGATAACCCGGTTTGGCGGGATTTCAAACTGGTCAGGCGCGCGCAGGGCGTTGCGCTGGAGCGCCATAAACAGCTTGCCGCGCAGCCTTAAATACCACGGGCGTTTGCCAATAATCAGCGACTCGTGCGACATAAAGAACGAGGTTTCCATCATCCGGCAGCTCAATCCTTCCAGACCGCAGCGATGGAAAATCTCTTCCATATTTGGCGTTTCGCGCCAGCCATAGCTGGCCACTACGCGCCAGAACGTTGGCGAGAGTTGCTCTATAGAAACGCGGCGCACGTTATGGACGTAAGGCGCATCTTCCGTACGCAACGTCAGCAACACTACCCTTTCATGTAACACTTTATTGTGTTTCAGGTTATGCAGCATTGCGAACGGGATAACGTTGAGCGCGCGCGACATATAAACCGCAGTGCCCGGTACGCGTACCGGCGGCGATTTCTCCAGAGAAGCGATCAGAGCTTCCAGCGAGTTGCCGTGTTCGTGCATGCGGCGCAGCAGGCGGAAACGCTCGCTTTTCCAGGTAGTCATAATGACAAACATCACCAGCGCCAGGCTTAACGGCAACCAGCCGCCGGAGAAAAGTTTTACCAGGTTGGCCGAGAACAGCGACACGTCGATGCACAGCATACACAGCAGGATAAACAGCACCATATAACGATTCCAGTGCCAGTTTTTTATCGCCACCGTGCTGCACAGGATCGCCGTCAGCACCATAGTCCCGGTCACGGCTATACCGTAGGCGGCCGCCAGGTTGCTGGAATGCTTAAAGCCAACAATCACTATCACCACGGAGAAGAACAGGATCCAGTTAATAGTCGGAATATAGATTTGCCCGGACTCTTCCTCCGAGGTGTGCACGATGCGCATCGGCGGCAGATAGCCCAAGCGCACAGCCTGACGAGTCAGCGAGAAGACGCCGGAAATTACCGCCTGCGAAGCGATCACCGTGGCAAACGTTGCCAGAATCAGCATCGGGATAAGCGCCCAGTCGGGAGCCAGCAGGAAAAACGGGTTCTTGATGGTTTCCGGATGTTTGAGGATCAGCGCGCCCTGGCCAAAATAGTTCAGCACCAGCGATGGCAGCACCGCCAGGAACCAGGCAAGACGGATAGGCAGCTTACCAAAGTGTCCCATATCCGCATAAAGCGCCTCTACGCCGGTAATAGCCAGTACGACAGAACCTAACGCAAAGAAAGAAAGGGTTTTGTATTCAACAAAGAAATGTATTGCCCAGTAAGGATTCAGCGCGTGCAGCACGTCCGGATTAAGCATAATCCCGCGTACGCCCAGAACGGCCAGCACGAGAAACCACAGCAGCATCACCGGGGCAAAGAGTTTGCCAACAATTCCTGTTCCGTGTTTCTGAATCACAAACAGCAGCGTCAATACGGCTATCGCCAGCGGCACGATGTAAGAGTCGAGCGTTGGCGCCGCAATTTCCAGACCTTCGATAGCCGACAGAACCGAAACGGCGGGCGTTATCACCACCTCGCCATAGAAAAAGCTGCCGCCGATCAGCCCCATTATCACCAGAATAGCGGTAGCGGTGGCCCCCGTATTGCGACCGGCAAGCGACATCAGCGTTAATATGCCGCCTTCTCCTGCGTTATCGGCGCGCATCACGTAGCTGATATATTTTAACGAAACAACCAGCACCAGCAGCCAGAAAATCAGAGAAAGGAAGCCAAAAACGGCATCATGCTTAACGCCGAAGCTGAGCGGACCGGACAGACATTCCCTCAAAGTATAGAGAGGGCTGGTGCCAATATCGCCATAAACGACGCCTATTGCCGCCAGGGTAACTGCGCCAAGGGACTGCTTTTTATCAGAACTCATAGAAGAATCTTTCGTTGGAGCTGACGATCGACAGACGCCAGGCTCATCAAGCCATCAAAAAACGCACAGTATGCACGAATCATTATGAATGCCTATCCTTAATTGAAATGTGAAAAGCAACTTCAATGGTCTGTGTCACCCTTTGACAAGAAAAAAGCTGACTCGTATCAACTCTTTCAAGCATCATAGCCAGTAGTGTTTGCGCTCGCCAGTTCCCCTGGCCTGAACGTAGAAAAGGATAAATGTTTGATGATGTCCCAGCCCCACCTCCTGGCGGAAAGAATTGCACGCCTTAGTAACGCTTTAGAAAAGGGACTTTACGAAAGACACCATGCTATCCGCCTTTGCCTGCTGGCGGCGCTGAGTGGTGAAAGCGTTTTTCTGCTTGGACCACCGGGCATCGCCAAAAGCCTGATTGCCCGCCGCCTGAAGTTTGCTTTTCAGCACGCCCGCGCTTTCGAATATCTGATGACCCGTTTCTCCACGCCGGAAGAAGTTTTTGGTCCGCTCTCTATCCAGGCGCTGAAAGATGAAGGGCGCTACCAGCGGCTGACGAAAGGCTATCTGCCCGATGCCGAAATTGTGTTTCTGGATGAAATCTGGAAAGCCGGCCCGGCCATTCTGAATACCCTGCTGACCGCCATTAACGAGCGCCGCTTTCGCAACGGCGATTGCGAAGAGCAGATCCCGATGCGTCTGCTGGTTACCGCGTCAAACGAACTGCCTGAAGCCGACAGCGGGCTGGAAGCGCTCTATGACCGCATGCTGATCCGCCTGTGGCTGGACAATGTGCACGAAAAACAGAATTTCAAAAGCATGCTGACCCACCAGCAGGATGAAAACAGCAATCCCGTCACGGCCTCGCTCTGTATTACTGATGAAGAGTATAGCGAATGGCAGAAAGGGATTACCCAGGTCGCGCTACCGGACGACGTCTTTGAGCTGATTTTCCTGCTGCGCCAGCAGTTAGAAAGCCAGCCGGAAGCGCCTTATATTTCCGACAGGCGCTGGAAAAAAGCGATTCATTTATTACAGGCCAGCGCCTTTTACAACGGCCGCAAAGCTATCGCCCCGGTTGACCTGATATTGCTGAAAGACTGCCTGTGGCACGACGTCGCCTCAATGAAGCTGTTGGATCGCGAACTGGAGAATCTGATCACCCAGCAGGCGTGGCAGCAGCAGCCCATGCTGATCAAATTACAGCAGATCGCTTCACGCCGCCTCAGCCTGCAGCAGCAAAAAAGCGTCGAGCAGGCGATAAAGCTGGAAAAACACGGCGGAATGTTCAGCCGTAAACCCCATTACGAACTGCCGTCCAGCCTGGCGGAAGAAACGCTGACCCTGCTGCTGCAAAAGCCGCTGATGCTGCACGATATGCAGGTTAACCATATCGTTATTGGCCGTGAGCCGCTGCATCACTGGCTGCTGAAAGGCGGCGATGTGCGCGGCAAGCTTAACGGCATTGGTTTTGCCCAGACGCTGGATTTACACGTGGACGGGAACGACTGCCTGACCTTACGTGATGTCAGCCTGCAACCTTCGCGGTTGATGCTGCCTGGCGTGCAGCAGGCTGGCGGACTGCCGGAAGAAATTGTTACGGCGTTAGACGAAGTAGAAGAGCAGCTTCACGCGCAGCGCACGCTGTTCAGTCAGCATCACCGCTGTTTATTTATCAGCGATGACTGGCTGGCGAAGATTGAAGAGAGTCTGCAACAGGTTGCAGACCAGCTGAAACAGGCACGCCGTTGATTTCGCTGGATACGCTCAGCGCGTTTCTGGCGGTCAGCGAAGGCGATCTGATCGAAGAACTGTTTCTGGCGCTGCTCGCCAGCCCCCAGCTGGCCGTTTTCCTCGAAAAATTTCCCGGCCTGAAAAAAGCGCTGCTGGCCGATCTGCCGCGCTGGAAAACGGAGATGCTGGCGCAGCTGAAGCAGACGGAAGTTCCCGCCGATCTGGCCGACGAATTCGAACTTTTTCGGCAGTGCCAGGCGCTCGGTAACAAAGCATTTTGCCAGAAGCTGCCGGAAATCATGCTTTATCTGGCAAATCACCAGTCGCCATTTCTGGAAAAAGCCCGCGAGCTGGTAGCCCATATCGGCGAAGGGCACAGTATGAGCGCGCCGCAGCAAACGCTTTTTCTACAGCGCTGGCGGCTGAGCCTGACGTTACAAACCCTGTCGCTAAACCACCAGCTGCTCGATGAGGAACGCGACAAGCTGCTGGCAGAATTACAGCAGCGGCTGGCCATGAGCGGCCAGCTGGCCCCCGTCTTGTCGGACAACAGCGAAGCCGCAGCAGGCAGGCTGTGGGATTTAAGCAAATGTCCGCTCCAGCGCGGCGATTATCAGTTGCTCGTCGACTACGGTGATTTTCTGGGGCAGCAGCCGATGCTACAAAAGCTGGCAGAACAGCTGGGACGCAGCCGCGAAGCCAAAGCCGTGCTGAGCGAAGATGCGCCGCTGGAAACCTTCCATCAGCTGGTCAGAGAGCCCGAATCCGTGCCGGAAGAGGTGAGCGGACTGCATCAGAGTGACGATATCCTGCGCCTGCTGCCGCCAGAACTGGCCGCGCTGGGCATCAGCGAACTGGAGCTGGAGTTTTACCGCAGGCTGGTGGAGAAGCGGTTGCTGACCTATCGGCTACAGGGCGAAGCCTGGCATGACAAGGTCTCGCTGCGCCCGGTATCCCACCAGCACCATGACGAGCAGCCGCGCGGTCCCTTTGTGGTTTGCGTCGATACGTCCGGCTCTATGGGCGGTTTTAACGAACGCTGCGCCAAAGCCTTTTGCCTGGCGCTGCTGAAAATTGCGCTGGCGGATAATCGCCGCTGCTACATTATGTTATTCGCTCACGAAGTAATAGGTTATGAGCTGACTGCCGAAGACGGTATTGCGCAAGCCATCCGCTTTTTAAGCCAGCGCTTTCGCGGCGGCACCGATCTGGCCGCCTGCCTGCAAGCCGTACTGATTAAGCTGGCGATGCCGCAGTGGAACGATGCCGACGCGGTGATTATTTCCGATTTTATCGCGCAGCGCCTGCCGGAAGAGCTGGTAAAAAATATTAAAAAGCATCAGCTGCTCCAGCAGCAACGCTTTCATGCTGTTGCGCTGTCCGATCATGGAAAACCCGGCATTATGCGTATCTTCGACCATATCTGGCGCTTTGATACCGGCCTGAAAAGCCGTCTGCTGCGGCGCTGGCAGCGCTAATCTTCCCTGTGCCACTATCCGGCAATACTCTCCTGCTATAGTCATATGAACGTTTTCTACGGTTCCCTGAGGAGTTTTACGTGGCACAACATCACCAGACGGCGGCAGCGCTACCGGCGCCAACCCGCACAGTACTATTAACCGGCAACGACGCAGAAGAAAAACGCCGGGAACTGCTCAGCTATTTCCAACAGACCTGGACGCTTTATGAAAGCCTGTTCGATTGCCTCGCCAGCGAGCAGGCCTACTACAACAAGGCAATCTCTCTACGCCATCCGCTGATCTTTTACTTTGGCCATACCGCCACCTTCTATATCAACAAACTGATGGCGGCTGGGCTGATTGAGCAGCGCGTTGACGATCGTATCGAAGCGATGATGGCTATCGGCGTGGATGAAATGAGCTGGGACGATCTGGATGTAACCCACTATGCATGGCCTACGCTGGCTGAAATGCGTGACTACCGCGGCAAAGTGCGCCCGCTGGTGGAAGACTTCATCAAAACGATGCCGCTGACGCTGCCTGTCGACTGGGAAAGCCCGGCATGGGTGATCCTGATGGGTATTGAGCACGAGCGCATTCATCTGGAAACCTCCAGCGTACTGATCCGCCAGTTACCGCTTGAGTGGGTTAAGCCCCAGCCGCACTGGCCAGCCTGCCCTGATGCACGCCGCGATCGCCAGAGCGTCCCCAAGAACAAGCTTATCTCCGTTGAAGGCGCGCGCGTGACGCAGGGGAAAACTGACGATACCTATGGATGGGATAACGAATACGGTACGCTGACTACGGACGTTAAACCCTTTAAAGCCAGTCAGATGCTGGCAAGCAACGCGGAGTTTTTTGAATTTGTCGCGGCGGGCGGCTATCAGGACGACCGCTGGTGGGATGAAGAAGGTTTGGGCTGGCGTAACTTTACGCAAGCGACCATGCCTACTTTCTGGACAGGCTCGCTGAACGATGCCGATAACCTGCGGCTGCGTTTGATGACCGAAGAGGTCGCTATGCCGTGGGACTGGCCGGTGGAAGTTAACCAGCTGGAAGCGGCGGCCTTTTGCCGCTGGAAAGCGGACGAAACCGGGAAGTCTGTCCAGCTGCCCAGCGAAGCCGAATGGCTGCTGCTGCGCGAACAGCTGGCGGGCGACCGCTGGCAGCAGGCGCCGGGCAATTTCAATCTGGCCTGGTGGGCTTCTTCCTGCCCGGTGGATCGTTTTGCGCAGGGCGAGTTTTTCGATCTGGTTGGCAATGTCTGGCAGTGGACCACTACGCCGATTAACGGCCTGGAAGGGTTTAAAGTGCATCCGCTTTATGATGACTTCTCAACGCCAACTTTTGACGGTAAGCATACCTTAATTAAAGGCGGCAGCTGGATTTCTACCGGCAACGAGACGCTTAAGTCATCCCGCTATGCTTTTCGCCGCCACTTTTTCCAGCATGCCGGTTTCCGCTATGTCGTTTCCACACATCAGGAAAAAGCGACGCTGAATCCTTACGAAACCGACAGCATGGTGTCGCAGTATCTGGACTTCCAGTATGGCCCCAACTATTTCGGCACGGAAAACTACGGCAAAGCGCTGGTGGATATCGCCTGCCAGATGACGGATAAGCGTGGGCGCGCGCTGGATATCGGCTGTGCGACGGGCCGCGCCAGCTTTGAACTGGCCCGTCACTTTGATGAAGTGGTCGGCATGGACTATTCCGCACGCTTTATCGACGTGGCATTACAGCTGACCCGTGGTGAAGATTTCCGCTACGTGACGCAAGAAGAGGGCGAGCTGGTCGAATACCGACAGGTAAGGCTGAAAGATTTCGGTCTGGGTCAGCAGCAGGCCAGCCGTATTCAGTTTATGCAGGGGGATGCCTGTAACCTGAAGCCGCAAAAACACGGTTACGATCTGGTGCTGGCGTCTAACCTGATTGACCGACTGCGTCAGCCGAAACGCTTTTTGCAGGATATCACCAGAATGATCAACTCCGGCGGCGTACTGATGCTCTCTTCGCCTTATACCTGGCTGGAAGAGTACACGCCAAAAGAGAACTGGCTGGGCGGTATCCGTGAAAACGGCGAAGCGTTAACGACGTATCAGGCTCTACAACGCCTGCTGGCAGCGGATTTTGAAGAAATTGCCGCACCGCAGGACGTGCCTTTCGTGATCCGCGAAACGGCCCGTAAATATCAGCATACCGTTGCACAGCTGACGGTCTGGCGTAAACGTTAATCTCTGGCGGGCGCGGCTTCGCGCTCGCTTTTACCTTACTTTGTTGCCTGTTTTCTCTCTTTCCTGCACATTATCCCGATATCTACTGAATAATCCTCAATCCAGGAGCCTTTATGGCCGATAATCTGCAACCTGACGATCTCGATCGCGGCATTCTTAACGCGCTGCTGGCCAATGCCCGTACCGCCTATGCCGAGCTGGCCAAGCAGTTCAACGTCAGTCCCGGCACCATTCACGTTCGTGTAGAGAAGATGAAGCAGGCCGGTATCATTAAAGGCACCCGCGTAGAGATCGATCCTCGCCAGCTGGGCTATGACGTCTGCTGCTTTATCGGCATTATTTTAAAAAGCGCCAGAGACTATCCCGCCGCGCTGGCAAAGCTGGACGCGCTTGATGAAGTTGTCGAAGCCTGGTACACCACCGGCCACTACAGCATCTTTATTAAGGTAATGTGCCGCTCGATTGATGCGCTACAGCAGGTGTTGATCAACAAGATCCAGACCATCGACGAGATCCAGTCCACCGAGACGTTAATTTCCCTGCAAAACCCGATCATGCGCACGATCAAGCCCTGATCTGTGCACAAAATTATCCACAGTTCACTTCTGTGGATAGGCAAATAAGATCCCTTCTGTAAGCGCATCACCGCGACCAACATCAAAATCGTCACAGCCAGACCGGTCGCCACAGGATACCCGTGGCGTACATCGTCGCAGCCAGTTTTTGGCCGACCAGCGCGCAGCACCGGCAGCATACTTTAGTATGTGAGGAGGGCAAGCACTGCTCGGGCAAAAAATGGCAAGTAAGATAGCCACCTCAACATTAATAACCTTACTTATGCACAGGTAGATCCCATGCTGATCACAGCGTACAATACCCGCCTTTAGCGACAGGGATCCCACATGGCGGACGTAACTTTAATCAGCGGCAGCACCTTAGGCAGCGCAGAGTATGTAGCTGAACATCTGGCCGAAAAACTGGAAGAAGCGGGCTTTTCTACCGAGCTGCTGCACGGGCCGGAACTGGAAGCGCTTCCTTTAAGCGGATTATGGCTGGTGGTGACGTCGACTCACGGCGCGGGCGACCTGCCGGACAACCTGCAACCGCTGTTTGACGAAATAGAAGAGAAGCAGCCGGATCTGAGCCAGCTTCGCTATGGTGCCGTCGGCATTGGTAACCGCGAATACGATCTTTTTTGCGGGGCAATCGACAAAATGGACAAGCTGTTAACGGCAAGAGGCGCAAAACGCGTTGGCGATCGCCTGGACATTGACGTTATGGAACACGAAATTCCGGAAGATCCCGCCGAGATCTGGGTTGAGAGCTGGAAAGAGCTGATCGCGTAACGATCGGGCGTCCGGATCGTGCTTTTCACCTTCCGGCGCATAAAAAAACAGCCAGGTTTTGTAAATTTTTCCCGGATCTGGCGATTTAAATAGCGATCAACTGTGGATAACTACGCTAATTAAGCGGTAATAACCGGTGTTTATCCAAAGAACAACCTGGCAGCTTGCATGTACCTGTGCATAACATGCTGTTTTGATCCCAGCTTATACGCGACAGGATCACCGATCTTTCACAGCAAACGATCCTGAATAAGCCGATGATCCTGGTAGAGAAAAAAGGCTTATCCACAGTGATCGACGATCCTAATAGAAGATCTAATAAAGAGATCTCTAAATAAAAAAGATCTTCTTTTTAATACGTGTCTGGCCCTGCGCTTTCACCTTCGGGCAAAGTTGAGTAGAATTCACGCCCCGGGCATCCCCCAATCATTCAATCGCACAACCGCGAGGTTCAGTACCATGTTTTATCCAGATCCTTTTGACGTCATCGTGATCGGTGGTGGTCATGCGGGCACGGAAGCCGCCATGGCGGCAGCCCGAATGGGTCAACAAACCCTGCTTTTAACGCATAACATTGATACGCTTGGACAAATGTCCTGTAACCCGGCGATCGGTGGCATCGGAAAAGGACATCTGGTTAAAGAAGTGGACGCGCTTGGCGGTCTGATGGCGCATGCTATTGACCAGGCAGGTATCCAGTTCAGGATACTAAACGCAAGCAAAGGCCCGGCGGTACGAGCGACTCGTGCTCAGGCGGATCGCGTGCTCTATCGGCAGGCGGTTCGTACCGCGCTGGAGAATCAGCCAAACCTGATGATCTTCCAGCAGGCCGTTGACGATCTGATTGTGGAAAACGATCGCGTTGTGGGTGCAGTAACCCAGATGGGACTGAAGTTCCGCGCCAAAGCGGTTGTACTGACAGTCGGCACTTTCCTGGACGGTAAGATCCACATCGGCCTCGACAACTACAGCGGTGGACGTGCAGGCGATCCGCCTTCGATCCCGCTGGCCCGTCGACTGCGTGAGTTACCGTTACGCGTTAGCCGCCTGAAAACAGGTACGCCACCGCGCATCGATGCCAGAACGATTGATTTCAGCGTGCTGGCTCCCCAGCATGGTGATACGCCGCTGCCGGTCTTCTCGTTTATGGGTAATGTTGCACAGCATCCTCAGCAGGTGCCTTGCTATATCACCTATACCAACGAAAAAACGCATGACGTGATCCGCAATAACCTGGACCGCAGCCCGATGTATGCAGGCGTGATTGAAGGCGTTGGACCACGCTACTGCCCATCGATCGAAGACAAGGTCATGCGCTTTGCCGATCGTAACGCACACCAGATCTTCCTGGAGCCGGAAGGACTGACCAGCAACGAAATTTACCCGAACGGCATTTCAACCAGCCTGCCGTTTGACGTACAGATGCAGATTGTCCGCTCTATGCAGGGCATGGAAAACGCGAAGATCGTGCGTCCCGGCTATGCCATTGAGTATGACTTCTTCGATCCACGCGATCTGAAGCCAACGCTGGAAAGCAAATTTATCGAAGGTCTGTTTTTTGCCGGACAGATTAACGGCACCACCGGTTATGAAGAAGCTGCTGCGCAGGGACTGCTGGCTGGTCTGAACGCCGGACGTCTTTCTGCCGACAAAGAAACCTGGGCACCGCGCCGCGATCAGGCTTACCTTGGCGTACTGGTCGACGACCTTTGCACGCTGGGCACCAAAGAGCCGTACCGCATGTTTACTTCAAGAGCGGAATACCGCCTGATGCTGCGTGAAGACAATGCTGATCTGCGTCTGACTGCGGCTGGCCGCGAACTCGGCCTGGTTGATGATGCACGCTGGGCACGCTTCAATGAAAAGCTGGAAAGCATTGAGCAGGAACGCCAGCGTCTGCGCGATATCTGGGTTCATCCAAAATCAGAAACCGTCGAAGAAGTAAACGGCGTGCTGAGCGCTGCGCTGACCAAGGAAGCCAACGGTGAAGATCTGCTGCGTCGTCCGGAGATGACCTATGAGCAGCTGATGACGCTGAGCACCTTTGCGCCGGCGCTGGCCGATGCTCAGGCTGCCGAGCAGGTTGAAATTCAGGTGAAGTACGAAGGCTATATTGCCCGCCAACAGGAAGAGATCGATCGCCAGCTGCGCAATGAGAATACGCTGCTGCCGGTCGATCTGGATTACCGTCAGGTGAGCGGCCTCTCTAACGAAGCGATCGCCAAGCTGAACGACCACAAACCCGGATCGATCGGCCAGGCTTCCCGTATTTCGGGGATCACGCCGGCTGCCATCTCTATTTTGCTGATTTACCTGAAAAAGCAGGGACTGCTGCGCAAAAGCGCCTGACGCTACGCGGGGCGATAGTTTTCGCCCCTTTTCATACTGTATTCGGATGTCATCGTGATTAATAAACTCTCTTCGCTGCTTAAAGCCGCCAATATTTCCCTGTCCGATCAACAAAAACAGCAGCTGACCGGCTATGTAGAAATGCTGCATAAATGGAACAAGGCCTATAACCTGACCTCGGTACGCGACCCGCAGCAGATGCTGGTACGCCATATCATGGACAGCATTGTGGTTGAGCCGCATCTGCAGGGAAACCGGTTTATTGATGTGGGCACCGGTCCAGGCTTGCCTGGCGTACCGCTGGCCATCGTACGTCCCGATGCGCATTTCACGCTGCTGGACAGCCTGGGCAAGCGCGTACGCTTTCTTAAGCAGGTACAGCATGAACTGAAGCTTGATAACATCGAGCCGGTACAGAGCAGGGTAGAAGAGTATAACGAGCCGCCTTTCGATGGCGTTATTAGCCGCGCCTTCGCCTCGCTAAACGATATGCTTAGCTGGTGTCACCATTTGCCTGCCGAAAACGGGCTTTTTTACGCGCTAAAAGGCGTGGTGCCAACGGACGAAATCGCCTCGCTGCCGGACGGGTTTACGCTTCAGCAAACCGTAAAACTCTTTGTGCCGGAGCTGGAAGGGGAGCGTCATCTGGTGATAATTAAGCCGCTGAAAAGCCCGGACGGCGTCGCTAACTAGCCGGTTTTTGCTTCAGTAATAGCGCTAAAAATCGGCGTTTTTAGCTTGATTGTCTCGCAAAAGCTGAGTAGGCACATAGACAGTAAGTGCTTTATTTGGCTTAGTTTATGGCAAAAGCGTGGGCAGGTCGGTGAGCAGGGCAGGGGATAATAAGCAGCGTTAAGGTAAAGGAACAAAAAACGCGGCGCAAATTTAGCTTTTCGAGCGGGCGGCAAGAAAAAATTTCAGGCCGGTAATGTTTCAGTAAGGTTAAAATGACGGGCTGAAATTATCGGAAATACCTGGTTACATTTAACGATAATTTCACAATGTGTTAGCAATGATATTACTTCACTGTCGGGCTAAGCGCCTTTTTCCCAACAGCATGACAAAATATTTTTGCCTGTTAATTTCAATGCGCTGACGAGATACCGCAGATAATTGGCGAAGACAAATGTCAATTAATTGTTTTAATCCGCCGATTTACGGCCAGCGACTCTAAAATAGAGCATTTGTCTTCAATGCTTTGATTTAAATAATATTTTATCTCGATTATTAAGATTTATCCCGGTCAACGGTCGGAGAATATATTACTGAATTGTGATCTCCTGCACGCTTTGTGCACAATATTTTGTGCGAACTGGCCGGATTTTCGGTCTGTTCGCCGACGCAGGTAATTTTGAAAAACAGGCCTCGCGAAAGAAATTTAAATAATTGTTCACCATTTCGCTACTTATCGATTGAAATCGCAGGCCCGCACCGTATAATTTGCTCGTTTTTTGCTGCTTGACTCAAAGTGGCAAAGGCAGTTTTATACGACACGCGACATATCCCCGACGGGGCAGGAGAGTTTCAGCGTCATGTCAGTGTCCCTTTACAGAGTAAAATTTGCCCGAACCGTGCTGCTGCTTCAGCTGGTGATTTTTGTCATAATCGGCGCGCTGTTTGCCCTGAAAGAATTGACCTGGGGCCTGTCCGCGCTTGCGGGTGGACTGGCAGCCTGGCTGCCAAACGTATTGTTTATGATTTTTGCCTGGCGTCATCAGGCAGGAGACCCGGTTAAAGGACGTGTGGCCTGGAGCTTTGCTCTGGGTGAAGTGCTGAAGGTTCTGGCAACCATTCTTCTGCTTGTCGTGGCGCTGGCGGTGTTTGGGGCGGCATTTACGCCGCTCGGACTGACCTGGTTATCGGTGCTGATTGTGCAAATCGTCGCACCGGCTGTAATTAACAACAAAGGGTAAGAGGCATCATGGCTGCAGGAGAAATCTCTACGCCGCAGGAATACATAGGCCACCATCTGAAAAACCTTCAGCTGGACCTGCGTACCTTCGAGCTAGTGAATCCGCACGACGCACCGTCGTTCTGGGTATTGAATATTGACTCCATGTTTTTCTCTGTGGTGCTGGGACTGGTATTCCTGGTGCTGTTTCGTAAAGTTGCGAAATCAGCCACCAGCGGCGTTCCGGGAAAACTGCAGGCGGCGATTGAACTGATTGTTGGCTTTGTCGACAACAACGTCCGCGACATGTACCACGGTAAAAGCAAAGTTATCGCACCGCTGGCTCTAACGATTTTCGTCTGGGTCTTCCTGATGAACTTTATGGACCTGCTGCCTATCGATTTGCTGCCGACTATCGGCGAGCGATATCTGGGGCTGCCAGCGTTGCGTGTTGTGCCTTCAGCTGACGTGAACATCACGCTGTCTATGGCGCTGGGCGTATTTATTTTGATTCTGTTCTACAGCATCAAGATGAAAGGCATTGGGGGCTTTACTAAAGAGCTGACATTGCAACCCTTCAATCACCCTGTCTTCATTCCGATCAACCTGATCCTTGAAGGCGTGAGCCTGCTGTCCAAACCGGTTTCACTTGGTCTGCGACTGTTCGGCAACATGTATGCGGGTGAATTGATTTTTATCCTGATTGCCGGCCTGTTGCCGTGGTGGTCACAGTGGGTTCTGAGTGTGCCATGGGCCATTTTCCACATCCTGATCATTTCGCTGCAGGCTTTCATTTTCATGGTACTGACGATTGTCTATCTGTCGATGGCATCTGAAGAACATTGATTTTTTTATCAACACTACTGCGTTTTAACTGAAACAAACTGGAGACTGTCATGGAAAACCTGAATATGGATCTGCTGTACATGGCTGCCGCTGTGATGATGGGCTTAGCGGCAATCGGTGCTGCGATCGGTATCGGCATCCTCGGAGGTAAATTCCTGGAAGGCGCCGCGCGTCAACCGGATCTGATCCCTCTGCTGCGTACGCAGTTCTTTGTTGTAATGGGTCTGGTGGATGCAATCCCAATGATCGCTGTTGGTCTGGGCCTGTACGTGATGTTCGCCGTCGCGTAAACCAGATTGTTCATCGTTGGACATCTGTTCGACGATGAACGGCTTCTGCCGGTCGTCAGACCGCAGAAAAAAGTTAACTTAACAAGAGGCATTGTGCAGTGAACTTAAACGCAACAATCCTCGGCCAGGCCATCGCGTTCATCCTGTTTGTAGTGTTCTGCATGAAGTACGTATGGCCGCCGCTGATGGCTGCTATCGAAAAGCGCCAGAAAGAAGTTGCTGATGGCCTTGCTTCTGCCGAACGTGCCAAAAAAGATCTGGATCTTGCACAGGCTGACGCGACCGACCAGCTGAAAAAAGCGAAAGAAGAAGCTCAGGTAATCATCGAACAGGCTAACAAACGTCGTTCGCAGATTCTGGACGAAGCGAAAGCCGAAGCCGAGCAGGAACGTAACAAGATCGTCACTCAGGCACAGGCTGAAATTGAAGCCGAAAGCAAACGTGCACGTGAAGAGTTGCGTAAGCAGGTCGCGATGCTGGCTGTTGCCGGTGCCGAGAAAATCATTGAACGTTCCGTGGATGAAGCTGCTAACAGCGACATCGTTGATAAACTGGTCGCTGAACTGTAAGGAGGGAGGGGCTGATGTCTGAATTTACTACCGTAGCTCGCCCCTACGCCAAAGCAGCTTTTGACTTTGCTGTTGAGCATCAGAGTATCGATCGCTGGCAGCAGATGCTGGCGTTCGCTACCGAGGTAGCCCGCAATGAACAGGTAGCAGAACTTCTTTCCGGCGCGCTTGCGCCGGAAGCGTTGTCTGCACGGTTCATCGCTATCTGCGGCTCAGAACTGGATGAAGCCGGCCAGAACCTGATTAGGGTTATGGCTGAAAACAAACGTTTACCTGCGCTTCCCGATGTACTGGCTCAGTTTATCCAGCTACGTGCCGCACATGATGCGACCGCGGACGTTGAGGTAATCTCTTCCACTACACTGAGTGACGAACAGCTGACCAAAATCAGCGCCGCTATGGAAAAACGTCTGTCACGCAAAGTTAAGCTGAATTGCAAAATTGATAAGTCTGTAATGGCAGGCGTAATCATCCGTGCGGGTGATATGGTCATTGATGGCAGCGTCCGCGGCCGTCTTGAACGCCTTGCGGACGACTTGCAGTCTTAAGGGGACTGGAGCATATGCAACTGAATTCCACCGAAATCAGCGAACTGATCAAGCAGCGCATTGCTCAGTTCAATGTCGTGAGTGAAGCTCACAACGAAGGTACTATCGTTTCCGTCAGCGACGGCATCATCCGCGTAAACGGCCTGGCCGATGTTATGCAGGGTGAGATGATCGCGCTGCCGGGCAACCGTTTCGCTATCGCACTGAACCTGGAGCGCGACTCCGTAGGTGCCGTAGTGATGGGCCCATACGCTGACCTCGCCGAAGGCATGAAGGTTAAGTGTACCGGCCGTATCCTGGAAGTTCCGGTAGGCCGTGGCCTGCTGGGTCGTGTGGTGAACACCCTGGGTGCACCAATCGATGGCAAAGGCGCCATTGATAACGACGGCTTCTCGCCAATCGAAGTGATTGCGCCAGGCGTTATCGACCGTCAGTCCGTTGATCAGCCTGTACAGACTGGTTATAAGTCTGTCGATGCGATGATTCCAATCGGCCGTGGCCAGCGTGAGCTGATCATCGGCGACCGTCAGACCGGTAAAACCGCGATGGCGATCGATGCAATCATCAACCAGCGCGATTCCGGCATCAAGTGCGTGTACGTCGCTATCGGCCAGAAAGCTTCTACCATCGCTAACGTGGTACGCAAGCTGGAAGAGCACAACGCGCTGGCTAACACCATCGTGGTTGTGGCTACCGCTTCTGAGTCTGCTGCACTGCAGTACCTGGCTCCGTATGCAGGTTGCGCCATGGGCGAATACTTCCGTGACCGTGGTGAAGATGCGCTGATCGTATACGATGACCTGTCTAAACAGGCCGTTGCTTACCGTCAGGTTTCTCTGCTGCTGCGTCGTCCACCGGGTCGTGAAGCATTCCCTGGTGACGTGTTCTATCTCCACTCCCGTCTGCTGGAACGTGCTTCCCGCGTGAGCGCCGACTATGTTGAGCGTTTCACCAACGGTGCAGTGAAAGGTAAAACCGGTTCTCTGACCGCGCTGCCAATCATTGAAACTCAGGCTGGCGACGTTTCCGCGTTCGTTCCGACCAACGTAATCTCGATTACCGATGGTCAGATCTTCCTGGAAACCAACCTGTTCAACTCCGGTATTCGTCCGGCAGTTAACCCAGGGATCTCCGTATCCCGTGTGGGTGGTGCTGCTCAGACCAAGATCATCAAGAAACTGTCCGGTGGTATCCGTACCGCGCTGGCACAGTATCGTGAACTGGCGGCGTTCTCTCAGTTCGCTTCCGATCTGGACGAAGCAACCCGTAAACAGCTGAGCCACGGTCAGAAAGTGACCGAGCTGCTGAAACAGAAACAGTATGCGCCAATGTCCGTAGCGCAGCAGGGTCTGGTGCTGTTTGCGGCCGAGCGCGGCTTCCTGACCGATGTCGAGCTGGAAAAAATCGGTAGCTTTGAAGCAGCGCTTCTGGCCTATGCAGATCGCGACCATAGCGAGCTGATGGCTGAAATCAACCAGGCTGGTAACTACAACAACGATATCGAAGCGAAGCTGAAAGGCCTGCTCGAAACGTTCAAGAAAACCCAGTCCTGGTAATGTCTGGCGGCTTGTCCCTTTCGGGGCAGGCCGCAAGGCTTTGAGGAGAAGCTTATGGCCGGCGCAAAAGAGATACGTAGTAAGATCGGAAGCGTTCAAAATACGCAAAAGATCACCAAAGCGATGGAAATGGTCGCCGCCTCCAAAATGCGTAAATCGCAGGAACGCATGGCGGCCAGCCGTCCTTATGCAGAGACCATGCGCAAAGTGATTGGTCACATTGCGTTAGGTAATCTGGAATACAAGCACCCTTACCTGGCGGAGCGCGACGTTAAGCGCGTCGGCTACCTGGTCGTGTCTACCGACCGCGGGCTTTGTGGTGGTTTGAACATTAACCTGTTCAAAAGAGTGCTGGCTGATATGAAAGGCTGGGCAGATAAAGGCGTCGAGAGCGATCTGGCGATTATCGGCTCCAAAGGTCTCTCATTTTTCGGCGCTGTCGGCGGCAACGTGGTTGCTCAGGTAACGGGTATGGGCGACAAGCCTTCCCTGTCTGACCTGATCGGCCCGGTAAAAGTTATGCTGCAGGCTTACGACGAAGGTCGTATCGACAAGCTTTTTGTCGTCAGCAACAAATTTATCAACACCATGTCCCAGTCACCACAGATCAACCAGCTGCTGCCGTTACCGCCAGCCGCGGAAGATGAAGGCGTGGTGAAGAAAAGCACCTGGGATTACCTGTACGAACCGGATCCGAAAGCGCTGCTGGACACGTTACTGCGCCGCTACGTCGAGTCTCAGGTTTACCAGGGTGTTGTGGAAAACCTGGCCAGCGAGCAGGCCGCGCGTATGGTGGCGATGAAAGCTGCGACCGACAACGGCGGAAACCTGATCAAAGAGCTGCAGTTGGTATACAACAAAGCTCGTCAGGCCAGCATCACCCAGGAACTTACCGAGATTGTCGGTGGAGCCTCCGCGGTTTAACCAGGTTTAATGAATTAGGTAGAGGATTCAAGATGGCTACTGGAAAAATTGTCCAGGTAATCGGCGCCGTTGTTGACGTCGAATTTCCTCAGGACGCAGTACCACAAGTGTACAGCGCGCTTGAGACTAAAAATGGTGATACTCGTCTGGTGCTGGAAGTACAGCAGCAGCTGGGTGGTGGCGTGGTTCGCGCTATCGCAATGGGTTCTTCCGACGGCCTGAAGCGCGGTCTGGAAGTCGTTGACCTTGCGCACCCAATCGAAGTGCCAGTAGGGACTGCAACGCTTGGCCGTATCATGAACGTGCTGGGCGAGCCAATCGACATGAAAGGCGACATCGGCGAAGAAGAGCGTTGGGCGATCCACCGTTCTGCACCTTCATACGAAGACCAGTCCAACTCTCAGGAGCTGCTGGAAACCGGTATCAAGGTAATCGACCTGATGTGTCCGTTCGCGAAGGGCGGTAAAGTTGGTCTGTTCGGCGGCGCGGGTGTAGGTAAAACCGTAAACATGATGGAGCTGATCCGTAACATCGCGGCTGAGCACTCAGGTTTCTCCGTATTTGCCGGTGTGGGCGAGCGTACCCGTGAAGGTAACGACTTCTACCACGAGATGACCGATTCAAACGTTATCGATAAAGTATCTCTGGTCTACGGCCAGATGAACGAGCCACCAGGAAACCGTCTGCGCGTTGCGCTGACCGGCCTGACCATGGCGGAAAAATTCCGTGATGAAGGCCGTGACGTTCTGCTGTTCATCGATAACATCTACCGTTACACCCTGGCCGGTACGGAAGTTTCCGCACTGCTGGGTCGTATGCCATCTGCGGTAGGCTACCAGCCAACGCTGGCGGAAGAGATGGGCGTTCTGCAGGAACGTATCACCTCTACCAAAACCGGTTCTATCACCTCCGTACAGGCCGTTTACGTTCCTGCGGATGACTTGACTGACCCATCTCCAGCTACCACCTTTGCTCACTTAGACGCAACCGTGGTACTGAGCCGTCAGATCGCGTCTCTGGGTATCTACCCGGCGGTTGATCCACTGGATTCTACCAGCCGTCAGCTGGATCCGCTGGTTGTTGGTCAGGAACACTACGACGTTGCTCGTGGCGTGCAGTCTCTGCTGCAGCGTTACCAGGAACTGAAAGACATCATCGCTATCCTCGGGATGGACGAGCTGTCTGAAGACGACAAGCTGGTGGTTGCTCGCTCTCGTAAGATGCAGCGCTTCCTGTCTCAGCCGTTCTTCGTGGCAGAAGTCTTCACCGGTTCTCCGGGCAAGTACGTGTCGCTGAAAGATACTATCCGTGGCTTTAAAGGCATCATGGACGGTGAATTCGACCATCTGCCAGAGCAGGCTTTCTACATGGTTGGTTCCATCGAAGAAGCCGTGGAAAAAGCGAAGAAACTGTAACGGTTTCCCGGGAGGTTAATTATGGCTATGACTTTTCACCTGGACGTGGTCAGTGCAGAACAGCAGATGTTCTCCGGCACTGTGCAGCGAATTCAGGTGTCAGGTAGCGAAGGCGAGCTGGGTATCCATCCTGGTCACGCCCCGCTGCTGACCGCCATTAAACCTGGTATGGTTCGCATCGTAAAAGAGCAGGGCGACGAAGAGTATATTTATCTCTCCGGCGGCATGCTGGAAGTACAGCCAGGCGCGGCTACCGTGCTGGCTGATACGGCGATCCGCGGTACTGACCTTGATGAGGCCCGTGCAATGGAAGCGAAACGCAAAGCCGAAGAGCATATGAATGGCTCGCATGGCGATGTGGACTTTGCTGCCGCGTCGGCTGAACTGGCTAAAGCGATCGCCAAACTGCGCGTGATCGAGTTGACCAAAAAAGCGATGTAATTCAGGTTTAAGCAAGAATGCCAGTCAGGAAACTGCCTGGCATTTTTTATTTTTGCGGCAACAGAAAGCCGTGCTCTCGTGGTTATCCTGATTAAACTTCTATTTAATGTTGTAATTAAACTGTTTATCCTTTCATCAGTTAGCGATAAAGCAGGGAAAACAGCAGCGCTAAAAGCACCACGGCGGTTACGGCCAGCGCCAGAAAAACCACTCCCTTTAACCTGCTAACTGGCGGCTGTACCTGCAAGGGTACTGCGGTTTGGGTTTTTGGCGTCAGAAAAACGTAGCCTTTACCAGGGATGGTTTTGATGCAGCTTTTCATATTCATTGCGGCCAGGTCGCGACGTATTTTATAAACCAGCTGGGTAAGATTGGCATCATCAACCGTTGCCGCGCGATTTTCCCAGATATTCTCAATAATGGTTCGTTTAGGCAGTTCTTCATCAGCATGGCGAATAAAGTAGCTCAGTAAACGTTTCTCTTTTTCACTTATTGTTAAAGTAACATTGCCATTCATTAAAATATTTTCCTCTTCTGAAAGGAAAGTATTATTACCAAGATAAATATTACTGCTCATTATTTTCCTGCCTTCGCTAATTTTTTAATGTCGGATAAAAGCGCTCCTTCGCCTGTATCGGCAAGAAGGCGCTTATGGTCATTAATATTCTTGTTGATATGAAGCTTGTTTTTAATATCGGCATGCTTTGCTTTGTTCTGCCGATTCTTATTGTGGCGGGAATATATCAGCAGCAGCCTCAGAATTAAGCGCTAATTATTGCAATGCGGCACGCATTTTTTGCTGCGGACAGCCCGCAGAGCCGCAGCCGCACAGGCGTTGTGGCGTTTGCCATCGTTAGTCTGTACATCCACATCCTGAAAGCTGTTTATCCATGATTGATAAAAAATGCGTCCTCAATGCAGCCTTAATTATAACTATATTTAAAGCCGCAACTTATGAGTCACGACTATACGGCTTTTCATACAGCGTAAAGTTTGAATAATTTTTATTTAACGGATAATCCTGCTTGCTAAACATTATTCTTTATTTGTAACTGGCGAGCGTAACGGTATCAGGTAAAAGTGACTTCGCCTTCAGGGTAATCCCGTGATGAGCATTTCACTATAACTTCTATCTGATAAGGATTTACCATGAGTAAATTGATTCAAAAGGATACCTACACCGAGCAGTCGTATAAGATGGATGGCTTTGATCCAAAAACCAATACATCTGAATACAGCTATACCTCTGGCCGTGTAGCTCAACGCGTATACAACAAATATAATACAGCGGGTAAACCTAAACTGTTTGGTTACTACACTGACTGGGCCCACTACGATCAGCGTCAGACTGATAATAACGGCGCTCTTGCTAAAGATCTGCGTGGTCGCGGTATCGATATCACCAAACTGGACCCAACCGCTTACGATAAAATCATTTTTGGCTTTACCGGCATCGTGGGTGATAAAGGCGCCAATAAGCAAAAAATCGATCAGGCAGCGGCCTGGACCGGTAAGAAAACGAATGAGATGACCATTCTGGATCCGTGGGGCGACTGCCAGTCTTACGTTAACTGCGGCTACTCTGGCTGGAAAGCCTTTGGTTTTGGCCCTGGTACTACTTATCCTGCCGATGGCCAGGGAGACTGCTTCTATCAGGATAACCCTAACCTGCAGGGTGTGCTGGGCGCGATGCGTGACCTGCAGAAAAAAGCAGCCTCACAGGGCCACGATCTGAAGCTCTCTTTCAGCCTGGGCGGCTGGACCATGAGCGAAGCGTTCCACGAACTGGCCAAAAGCCAGAGCGCCATTGATACGCTGGTAGCCAGCATTATCGATTTCATGCAGCGCTTCCCAATGTTCTCTGAAATCGATATCGACTGGGAATATCCAAACGCAGCCGGTGCCGGTAACCCTTACGGCCCGGAAGATAGCGCCAACTACGTTAAGCTGATGGATAGCCTGAACAAAGCGCTACAGGCTAATAGCCTGAGCCATGTAAAAATCAGCATCGCGGCTTCAGCCAATATCGATGTACTGAAGTACTCCAATATCAAAGAGCTGATTTCAGCCGGTCTTTACGGCATCAACCTGATGACCTATGACTTCTTTGGTACGCCATGGGCAGACGGTCTGGGCCATCATACCAATCTGTACAAAACGCCACACTCTACCTATAGCCTGGAAGAAGCGGTTGAGTATCTGCTGGAACTGGGTGTGGATCCTGAAGCGATTAACATTGGTTATGTAGGTTACTCACGTAGCGCCAAAGGCAGCGACATTAGTTCGTTCTCACCATTAAAAGGTTCTTACGATGGCAGCGGCACTACCGTAGGTACTTTTGAGTCCGGCTGTGTTGAATGGTATGACGTGATTAACAACTACCTGGATCTGGAAAACCAGTGTGGTCGTAACGGCTATAACGTCTATACCGATGACGTCGCCTGTGCGGACTATCTGTACAGCCCAACATCTAAGGTTTTCCACTCTATTGATACTCCGCGTACCGTACGTGAAAAAGCACGTTACGTTATCGAAAAAGGCCTGGGCGGTCTGTTCACCTGGACTATCGATAACGATAACGGCCTGCTGGTAAACGCGGGTCGCGAAGGGATGGGTTGCCCAATTGTTCAGCAGAACATCGATATGGCCCCTTTCTACTTTAAAGGCATCAACATTGATGGCGAAACGCCAGTTGACCCCGTAGAACCAGTTGACCCGGTAGAACCAGTTGACCCGGTAGAACCAGTTGACCCAGTTAACCCGGTAGACCCAGTTAACCCGGTAGACCCAGTTAATCCGGTAGATCCAGTTAATCCGGTAGACCCAGTTAATCCGGTAGATCCTGGTGAAGATAAAGTAGGTCCTGAAGCCGTTATCACCATGAAAGTGCCAAATGGCTGCAAGCTGGTGTTCAGCGCTACAAATTCAGCTAACGCAGTCAAATACGACTGGTCTGCAACCAGCAGTATCCAGCTAAGCGCGCCGCAGTCTGAAGAGACGGAAGCGCAAATGCCAACGGTTTCTGCCGATTCTGCTGCCAGAGTAGATCTCACTGTTACCGATGCAAAAGGCAACAGCAGCAGCTCCTCGTATGCGTTCTGGATTGCTACGGAATGGCACCCGGTTACACCGGCAGAGCCTTCTGACTACGCTGAGTGGAGCGCAACGGAAATTTATGTAGAAAACGACAAAGTTTCATACAAAGGCGTTAACTACATTGCCCGCTTCTGGAACAAAGGAAGCGAGCCAGGTCTGGAAGAAACCACCGGCCAGTACGGCAAGCCATGGTCAGTGCTGTAACGGATTTAGGGTAATCGATTGATACCACCAAAGAGTGTCTTCTTAGAAGACGCTCTTTATTTTATCTTGTATGGCGAACGGTAATGAACGTTTCTCAAAATGGTATTGGCTTTATAAAAGCCACAAGAGGATTTCAGCCAAAAGCTTATCTGAATGCGTCGGGACTATGGGCTATTGGTTACGGACATAAAAACAATATTACAGCTGGTGATGTTATTACGCCAGAAGAGGCAGAGGTTTTGCTGCATCAGGATATAAAAAGATGCAGTGATATTGTTAATAGCGCTGTCGATATTCCTCTCACGCAAAATCAATTTGATGCGCTTGTCTCCCTGACCCTTGATATTGGCGCAGGGAAGAGAGGGGTAAGCAGTGGCCTGGTTGAGCTGCGCAGCGGCCAGCCGTCAACGCTACTGATGTTTTTAAACCAGGGGTGTTATGCCGCGGCAGCAGAGCAGTTTGGCAGCTGGATTTATGTTAATAATATTCTGATTAAAGAGTTAATCTATCGCAGGGAGTGCGAAAAAAATATTTTTCTCCCAAAAAATAAATCGAGCATGTTTAAAAGCTGATTTATATTTATAAGGTTTACGTTATGACAGGTAATAATGAAAGTTTAGTACTGTTGAGGATGTTGACAGAAAATAATCTGATCGATTCTATGATAGTTGCCAGCGTCGGCGGCGTGGTGAATTACTTTATTCATAGCGAACTGCTGGAAAATGTTAAAGGCAAGCTAAGTTATTTTTCAAAACACGTTTTTATTTCCATGTTCACCGGATTTATTGTCGGCCTGATCTGTATTGATTTTCCCACCAGCATCACGCAAACGCTGCTGCTTGCCGCCATAGCAGGCACCAGCGGCAGTGAGGTGATCGTGGTGCTACAGAAAAAGGTCTCAGGCTGGCTGGAGAGTAAGCAGATTTGAGCGTCATAACCGTAGCCCATTCCAGAACAGTAAGGCGCAGATGAGCTTTGATGATATCATGCCAGCGCTAAGGGAAAATTCCCTGTACCAGCAGGAATTTTCCCTTTTTTGGCCCGGGAGAAAGTATTTTTGAACGGTAAAAGAAGTAGTAATTTTATCGCAAACCAGGTCTACTTTTCGCCGTAAAGGCAGATTTCAAAAACCAGGCAGGTTATCTATGTCAAACAGCGCCATGAGTGTGGTGATCCTTGCAGCAGGCAAGGGAACCCGTATGTATTCCGATCTCCCTAAAGTTCTTCATCTGTTAGCCGGTAAGCCCATGGTTCAGCACGTTATTGATGCGGCTAACGGCGTAGGGGCGGATAACGTTCATCTGGTTTATGGCCATGGCGGCGAGCTTTTGCAGTCCACCTTAACGGATCCGTCATTGAACTGGGTATTGCAGGCAGAGCAGCTGGGCACCGGCCACGCAATGCAGCAGGCCGCGCCTTACTTTGCCGATGGCGAAGATATCCTGATGCTATATGGCGATGTGCCTTTGATTTCCACCGAAACGCTACAGCGTCTTCGCCAGGCCAAACCCCAGGGCGGTATCGCGCTGCTGACGGTCATTCTGGATAACCCCACCGGCTACGGTCGTATTCTGCGCGAGCAGGATCAGGTGGTAGGCATCGTTGAACAAAAAGATGCCACGCCGGAACAGCTGGCCATTCGTGAAATCAACACCGGCATTCTGCTGGCCAACGGTGCCGATTTAAAACGCTGGCTAAGCAAGCTGACTAACGATAACGCCCAGGGCGAATATTACATCACGGATATTATCGCGCTGGCGCACCAGGAAGGCCGCATAACGCAAACGGTACAGCCTGCGCGCAGTTCCGAAACGGATGGCGTAAATAACCGTCTACAGCTGGCGACGCTGGAACGTATTTATCAGGCGCAGCAGGCGGAAAAGCTGCTGCTGGCTGGCGTGATGCTGAAAGATCCCGCCCGTTTCGATCTGCGTGGCGAACTCACGCACGGTCGTGATGTAGAGATCGACACCAACGTCATTATTGAAGGCAAAGTTCATCTTGGCGCTCGGGTAAAAATTGGCAGCGGCTGCGTGTTGAAAAACTGCACCATCGGCGACGACTGCGAAATCAGCCCGTATAGCGTGCTGGAAAACGCCGTGCTGGCGACAGCCTGCACCGTCGGCCCGTTTGCTCGTCTGCGGCCGGGCAGTTCCCTTGCCGAGGGCGCGCACGTCGGTAACTTTGTTGAAATGAAAAAAGCCTCGCTGGGCAAAGGCTCTAAAGCGGGCCATCTGAGCTATCTGGGTGATGCGGAAATTGGTGCCAACGTGAATATCGGTGCCGGCACCATCACCTGTAACTATGACGGCGTAAATAAATCGGTGACGGTAATCGGCGACGATGTGTTTGTCGGTTCAGATACGCAGCTGGTGGCGCCGGTATCGGTCGCGGCAGGCACGACCATTGCCGCTGGCACCACGGTCATGAAAGATATCCCGGCTAAAGGTTTGGCCTACAATCGTAAAGATCAGAATCTGAAAACCGACTGGCAGCGGCCAGCAAAGAAAAAATAATTTTACGGGCGGCGAAGATCGCCCGACAGCAGTAAGGGATGCTGGTCATCCCATATAAAAATAACCCCACTCTCTACAAGGCTCGGGGCACCGGAAATAACCGGAACAAACAGGCAAAAGACTAAGTTAATGGCCAAGGCCATAACGTCAGGAATACAACTATGTGTGGAATTGTTGGTGCAGTAGCGCAACGTGATATCGCAGAAATCCTGTTAGAGGGATTACGTCGCCTGGAGTATCGGGGTTACGACTCCGCCGGTCTGGCTGTCGTCACCTCTGAAGGAAAAATCACTCGCCTTCGCCGCTTAGGCAAGGTGCAGAAACTGGCGGAAGCGGCAGAAACTACGCCGCTGGTTGGCGGAACGGGGATCGCGCATACGCGTTGGGCAACGCACGGCGAGCCGTCAGAAGCTAACGCCCATCCTCATATCTCAGAACATATCGTTATCGTACATAACGGCATCATCGAAAACCACGAGCCGCTGCGCGAGCGGATGAAGGCGCTGGGTTACCACTTTGCTTCCGAAACGGATACGGAAGTGGTGGCGCATCTGGTGCACTGGGAGCAGAAGCAGGGCGGCGGATCGCTGCGTGAAGTGGTGCAACGCGTTATTCCTCAGCTGCGCGGCGCGTACGGCATGGTGATAATGGACAGCCGCGATCCTTCCGTGCTGGTGGCCGCGCGCTCAGGCAGCCCGCTGGTAATTGGCCGTGGCGTGGGCGAAAACTTTATCGCCTCTGACCAGCTGGCGCTGCTGCCGGTAACGCGTCGCTTTGTCTATCTGGAAGAAGGCGATATTGCAGAAGTGACCCGCCGTGACGTGACCATTTTCGACCGTCTGGGCGAGCGCGTGCAGCGCAGCGAAATCGAATCTAACGTACAGTACGATGCGGGCGATAAAGGGCTTTACCGCCACTACATGCAGAAAGAGATCTACGAGCAGCCGATGGCGATTAAAAACACCCTGAGCGGGCGTTTCAGTCACGGCGAGGTTGACCTTTCGGAGCTTGGGCCGAACGCCAGTGCGCTGCTGGCGCAGGTTGAGCATATTCAGATCGTCGCCTGCGGCACCTCTTACAACTCCGGTATGGTTTCCCGCTACTGGTTTGAAGCGCTGGCCAACGTGCCTTGTGACGTAGAGATTGCTTCTGAGTTCCGCTATCGCAAATCGGCAGTACGTAAAAACAGCCTGATGATTACGCTGTCGCAGTCCGGCGAAACAGCAGATACGCTGGCGGCGCTGCGCCTGTCAAAAGAGCTGGGCTATCTCGGCTCGCTGGCAATCTGTAACGTGGCCGGTTCTTCGCTGGTGCGCGAGTCCGATCTGGCGCTAATGACCAAGGCCGGCACGGAAATCGGCGTAGCATCTACTAAAGCGTTTACCACCCAGCTGACCGTTTTACTGATGCTGGTAGCGAAAATTGGCCGCCTGAAGGGCGTCGATGCGCAGATCGAGCACGATATCGTGCACGGTTTACAGGCATTGCCGAGCCGCATTGAGCAGATGCTGTCCCAGGACAAGCTGATTGAAACGCTGGCGGAAGAGTTCTCTGATAAGCATCACGCGCTGTTCCTGGGCCGTGGCGATCAGTATCCGATTGCGATGGAAGGCGCGCTGAAGCTCAAAGAGATCTCCTATATCCATGCAGAAGCCTATGCGGCTGGCGAGCTGAAACATGGCCCGCTGGCGCTGATCGATGCTGAAATGCCGGTTATCGTGGTGGCACCAAACAACGAGCTGCTGGAAAAACTGAAGTCGAACATTGAAGAGGTGCGCGCGCGTGGCGGCCTGCTCTATGTGTTCGCCGACAGAGATGCCGGTTTTGTAGACAGCGAAGGCATGCGCATTATTCCACTGCCGCACGTAGAAGATATTATTGCGCCAATCTTCTATACCGTGCCGCTACAGCTGCTTTCCTACCACGTTGCGCTGATTAAAGGCACAGACGTGGATCAGCCGCGTAACCTGGCAAAATCGGTGACGGTCGAGTAACCCATAAAGTTGCTGCTCCTGTCAGTACGGCAGGTCTGACAGCGATAAAGCCCGGCTATACTTCTCAAACAAGTATACCGGGCTTTTTTTATGGCGAAATTATCGGCATTCCCTGATAGCCGTCTCCCGGCCGGAAGATAAATAAAAAAGGTAACCGCTATTAAAATCGCTACTTTTTTCAGGCGACTATAGGAAGAGATGAGATTACGTATTGTCGCTGGCAATCTTCTCTACCAGAAAATCGATCAGCGCCCGGCATTTTGGCGGTAAGAAACGATCGGGATGATAGAGGATCCAGGACATACCGTAATAGGCGTTCATATAATCCCAGTCTGACAGCACCTCGGTAACAATGCCTGCGGCAAGCGCATCACGTACGGCAAACCGGGGGAAACAGCCAATGCCTAAGTGGCTAAGCACGCCTTCCAGACGCGCCTTGCTGTGGTTGGTGGCGTAGCGGCCGCGTACCTTTACGCTAATACACTCCCGCGTTTGCAGATGACGGAATTTCCAGATGTCGTCTCCGGCAACTTCGCCCAAATAGATACAGCTGTGCTGCGCCAGATCGGCGGGATGCTGCGGACAGCCGTTATCACGCAGATAATCAGCAGAGGCGCAAAGAACATGGTTCACCCGAAACAAAGGCCGCGCCGCCAGGTTTTCGGGCGGCCTGTCGGTTATACGCACAATTAAATCAACGTCGTCGCTGATAAGGTCGACGGGGCGATCCGTCAGCCTGAGCTGGATATCGACCTGCGGATAACGCTGCAAAAATTCTTCAATATGCGGCGCAATCAGCACTTTGCCCCAGGCGCGCGGCGCGCTGATTTTTACCAGCCCCTGCGGCGC
>Ga0153982_1000051_pt1 | contig 39149 bp, 54 predicted proteins | sample TSGA066MetaG_FD_104743 | JGI IMG/M metagenome (GOLD analysis project Ga0153982, IMG submission 104743) | Attine ant fungus gardens microbial communities from Georgia, USA - TSGA066 MetaG | ecosystem: Host-associated > Fungi > Mycelium > Unclassified | place: USA: Georgia, Alexander Wildlife...
AGATAACATCGAAATGAGAGTAGAATTAATCCACCCGATTGCAATGGAAACAGGATTAAGATTCGCTATCAGAGAAGGTGGAAGAACAGTAGCTTCTGGTGTAGTTGCTGAAATTACTAAATAATTTAGTTAGCTAAATCCAAAAATCAAAATATTGAGATCAGCTTTATGCTGGTCTCTTTTTTTATTTTATTGATAATTAAAGAATATGATATAAAAATCAAATTCTAAGAATAAAAAATAATTTCTTGATGAAATAGCTTTAAAATATTATTTATATGGAATAATAATTAAGTAATTTGATATGGTACAATAAAGATGTTGGGAAAATATGAATATTAGGAGGAAAGATGAAAAAACCATTTTTAATGAGAGGTATTGGATTAATAATTGTGGTAGCAGCAGCTTTGAAACTTTTGGCAGGAATAACAATTATGCTTTTTCCTTTAAAATTGGAAGATGTTCCAGAAATAAATTTATATGGAAGATTAATATTTTCAGCTGAATATATATTAGGAAGTATTTTGTATATTACAGCAGGAGTATTCTTAATTCAAGGAAGGAAAAGAGCCAGAGAAGCTTTTCTTTTCAGTATATTATTTTCCTTTGGTGTGACTTTGCTTCCAGGAATGATAATAACTATAGAAGAGATGATACTTTTTATAATACTTCTTATATTACTTTATATAGTAAGAAGTGTAAGGGGATATTTTTCAAAAATTTAATACATAATATTAAAAAGTATATAAAAAATTATAAAAATAATTTCAAAAAAGACATTTTTAAAATAAAAAATATCTGAGAAAACTATTGTAAAATCATGAATTTAACTTATGTTAAAAGGGGGATAAAAAAATATCTGAAAAATTAAAAAAAAGCTTTGCTTTTTCTTATAACTGTGATATAATCCTTAGAGTGTATAAGGATATTTGATCCTTAAAGATGATTTTGAAGGAGGTGTAAAGAATAGATGGCTTCTAACAAATTAAGAATCTACTTAAAGGCTTATGACCACACTTTATTAGATCAATCAGCTAAAAGAATAGCGGAGGTTGCTAAAAAGTCTGGAGCAGAGATTGCAGGACCTATGCCATTACCTACTAAAATTAAAAAGTACACTGTTTTAAGATCAGTGCATGTAAACAAGGATTCAAGAGAACAATTTGAAATGAGAGTACACAGAAGAATGGTAGAAATTAATAATTCTACGCAAAAGACAATCGCTTCGTTAACAGCAGTTAACTTGCCAGCTGGTGTTGGAATAGAAATCAAACAAATCTAATAGATTAATGGTTTCTACAAAAAGCACTCACGGTTTTAATTCGGGTAATTTGATTGTGCTTGATAAGATGGTTATCGAAATCCAAATTATCCTTACAGAATAATACAAGTTGACGCTTTTTTTAAAGCTAGACAGTAGAACCACGAGGTCAAGTTGTCAACCAATATATTATTTGATGGAGGTAAAAACAATGTCAGGAATTTTAGCAAAAAAAATTGGAATGACTCAAATATTTGAGGATGGAAAATTCATTCCAGTAACAGTTGTTGAAGCTGGTCCTAACTATGTTCTTCAAAAGAAGACTGTAGAAAATGATGGATATACAGCTCTACAATTAGGATTTGATGAGAAAAAGGAAAAAAACACTACTAAACCAATTATGGGAATCTTCAAAAAAGCAGGAGTTAACCCTCAAAGATTTGTAAAAGAATTAAGAGTGGATTCTGTAGAAGGTTTTGAACTTGGTCAAGAAATCAAAGCTGATGTCTTAGCTGAAGTAGAGTATGTAGATATTACTGGTACTTCAAAAGGTAAAGGTACAGCTGGGGTTATGAAAAGACATAACTTTAGTGGAAATAGAGCATCTCACGGGGTTTCAAGAAACCACAGACTTGGGGGATCTATTGGAATGTCATCATGGCCAGGAAAAGTTCTTAAAGGTAAAAAAATGGCTGGACAATACGGGAATGCAACTGTAACTGTTCAAAACTTGAAAGTAGTGAAAGTAGATGTTGAAAACAATCTACTATTGATCAAAGGTGCAGTACCTGGATCAAAAAACAGTTATATAGTAGTTAAACCAGCAATAAAAAAATAATAGGTTAGTAGATGTGGAAGGAGGAAAATAATGGCAGTTTTAAACATATATGACTTGACAGGAACTCAAACTGGAACTGTTGAAGTTAAAGATACAGTGTTTGGGATTGAACCTAATCAAGCAGTACTTCACGAAGTATTGACTGCAGAATTAGCAGCTGCTAGACAAGGAACTGCAGCTACTAAGACTAGAGCAATGGTTAGAGGAGGGGGAAGAAAACCTTTCAAACAAAAAGGAACTGGTAGAGCAAGACAAGGTACTATCAGAGCTCCACATATGGTAGGAGGAGGAGTTACATTTGGTCCTCACCCAAGATCATATGAGAAAAAAGTTAACAAAAAAGTAAGAAACCTAGCTCTAAGATCAGCTTTATCAGCTAAAGTAGCTAATGGAGATATCCTTGTACTTGATGGTACAATCGATACACCAAAAACAAAAACAATAATAGCTTTAACAAATGCAGTAAATGCAACTACAAAGCAATTATTCGTAGTAAATGATCTTGCTGAACAAGCAGATTACAATCTATACTTATCAGTAAGAAACCTTGAAAATGCAGTTGTATTACAACCAAATGAAATTGGTGTATACTGGCTTCTAAAACAAGAAAAAGTAATTCTTACTAAAGAGGCACTAACTACAATAGAGGAGGTGCTTGGATAATGACATCATATGATATAGTAAAGAAACCTGTAATAACTGAAAAAACTGAAACACTTAGAAGAGAGTACAACAAGTACACTTTCGAAGTGAGCCCAAAAGCTAACAAGATTCAAATCAAAAAAGCAATTGAGGAATTATTTAATGTAAAGGTTGAAACAGTATCAACTCTTAACAGTAAACCTGTTACTAAAAGACACGGAATGAAACTTTACAAAACTCAAGCTAAAAAGAAGGCAATCGTTAAATTAGCTCAAGGAAATACAATAACTTACTTTAAAGAAGTATAAAATACTGTAAAACGGCTAAAGATATATATAGGTCTAAACGGAGGTTAAGCAAAAATGGCTATTAGAAAAATGAAAGCAATGACTAATGGAACAAGACACATGTCTAGATTAGTCAATGAAGATTTAGATAATGTAAGACCTGAAAAGTCTTTAACTGTACCTTTAAAATCTGCTTATGGTAGAGACAACTATGGACACAGAACTTGTAGAGACAGACAAAAAGGGCACAAAAGACTTTACAGAATTATCGACTTCAAAAGAAACAAACTTGATGTACCGGCTAGAGTAGAATCTATCGAGTACGATCCAAACAGAACTGCTAATATTGCTCTTCTATTCTATGTAGATGGAGAGAAAAGATATATACTAGCACCTAAAGGATTAAAAAAGGGCGACATGGTTATGGCAGGATCTCAAGCTGAGATTAAACCAGGAAATGCACTTAAATTAAAAGATATGCCAGTAGGGGTTCAAATTCATAATGTTGAACTACAAAGAGGAAAGGGTGGACAATTAGTAAGATCCGCAGGAACAGCAGCAAGACTTGTTGCTAAAGAAGGAACTTACTGTCACATAGAGTTACCATCAGGTGAACTTAGATTAATTCACAGTGAATGTATGGCAACTATTGGAGAAGTAGGAAATTCAGAACATAGCTTAGTTCAAATCGGTAAAGCTGGAAGAAACAGAAATATGGGTAAAAGACCTCATGTAAGAGGATCTGTAATGAACCCTGTTGATCACCCTCATGGAGGAGGAGAAGGTAAGAGTCCAGTAGGTAGAAAATCTCCTTTAACACCTTGGGGAAAACCTGCAATGGGTGTTAAAACTAGAGGTAAGAAAACTACAGATAAGTTTATCGTAAGAAGAAGAGACGGTAAATAATTTTCGAGAGGAGGCTAATAGGTAATGGCTAGATCATTAAAAAAAGGACCTTTCTGTGACCACCACTTAATGAAAAAAGTTGAAGATGCAGTGGCTACTGAAAACTTAAAAGCAGTAATTAAAACTTGGTCAAGAAGATCGACTATATTCCCTAATTTCATTGGAATCACTTTTGGTGTGTACAATGGTAAAAAGCACATACCTGTTCACGTAACTGAGCAAATGGTTGGACACAAACTAGGTGAGTTTGCACCAACTAGAACTTACTACGGACACGGTGTGGATAAAAAGAAGAAAAAATAATAATATAAAATACTAAATTTTATTGATGTATGATATAAAGGAGGTTGGACTAGTGGAAGCTAGAGCAATAACTAGATTCGTAAGATTGTCTCCTAGAAAAGCTAGGTTAGTAGCTGACTTAGTAAGAGGAAAATCAGCGCTAGAAGCATTAGATATTCTAGAGTTTACAAACAAGAAAGCAGCTAGAATAATAAAGAAAACATTAGCATCAGCTGTTGCTAATGCAACTAACAACTTCAAAATGGATGAAGATAAGTTAGTAGTTTCAACAATAATGATTAATGATGGACCAGCTCTTAAAAGAATAATGCCTAGAGCTATGGGAAGAGCGGATATAATCAGAAAACCAACAGCTCACATTGTAGTGGCAGTTTCTGAAAAGTAGTTTAAGGAGGTAAGACTGTGGGACAAAAAGTAGACCCTAGAGGACTAAGATTAGGAATAACAAGATCTTGGGATTCTAACTGGTATGCAGATAAGAAGGAATACGCTAAGTACTTCCATGAAGATGTAAAAATCAGAGAACTTATCAAGAAGAACTACTTCCATGCAGGGATATCGAAGGTAAAGATCGAAAGAACTTCTCCTTCTAATGTAGTTGTTCTTGTTTATACTGCAAAAGCAGGTATAATCATAGGAAGAAAAGGTGCTGAGATAGATAATCTTAGAGTATTACTTGAAAAATTAACTGGGAAAAAAGTAACAGTTAAAGTTCAAGAAGTAAAAGAATTCAATAAAGATGCTGTACTTGTTGCAGAAAACATCGCTACTTCAATTGAAAAGAGGGTAGCATATAAAAGAGCTGTAAGCCAAGCTATTATGAGAGCTATGAGAGCTGGAGCTAAAGGAATCAAAGTTATGGTTTCTGGAAGACTAAATGGAGCAGAAATTGCCAGAGCTGAATGGGTAGTTGAAGGTAAAGTTCCTTTACATACACTAAGAGCTGATATTGATTATGCAGTAGCAACAGCTCACACTACTTATGGAGCTCTAGGAATAAAAGTATGGGTTTTCCATGGTGAAGTTCTTCCAACTAAAAGGGAAGGAGGAGAAGCGTAGTCATGTTGATGCCAAAAAGAACAAAACATAGAAAAATGTTTAGAGGTAGAATGAAAGGTACTGCTCAAAGAGGGAATACTGTAGCATTCGGAGATTACGGACTACAAGCTCTTGAGCCACACTGGATTACTAATAGACAAATAGAATCTTGTAGAGTTGCTATCAATAGAACTTTTAAAAGAGAAGGAAAAACTTTTATCAGAATATTCCCAGATAAACCAATCACAGCTAGACCAGCTGGAGTGAGAATGGGTAAAGGTAAAGGAAATGTTGAAGGTTGGGTAGCAGTTGTAAAACCTGGAAGAATCATGTTTGAAGTTTCAGGAGTAACTGAAGAAAGAGCATTAGTAGCTTTAAGAAAAGCTGCAATGAAACTTCCAATCAATTGTAAGATCGTAAAAAAAGAGAATGGTGGTGAAAACTAATGAGAGCTAAGGAAATAAGAGAAATGTCTACTGAAGACTTAGTTGTTAAGTGTAAAGAGCTTAAGGAAGAATTATTCAACCTAAAGTTCCAACTTTCATTAGGTCAACTTACTAACACTGCTAAAATTAGAGAAGTTAGAAGAGAAATTGCTAGAATTAACACAATCTTAAATGAAAGATAATCTCGTTCAGTTTATAGATGTTTTGATTCTTAGGAAGAGGAGGTTAATGTCTTGAGAAACGAAAGAAAAGTTAGAGAAGGAATAGTTGTTTCTGACAAGATGGATAAAACAATTGTTATCGCAATAGAAACAATGACTTTACATCCTATCTATAAAAAGAGAGTAAAAAGTACTACTAAGTTTAAAGCTCACGATGAAAATAATGTAGCTCAAACTGGAGATAAAGTAAGAATTATGGAAACTAGACCATTATCAAGAGATAAGAGATGGAGACTAGTAGAGATTGTCGAGAAAGCTAGATAATTCCAATTATTGTGAGAGGAGGATATTTTAATGGTACAACAACAAACTATCCTTAATGTTGCTGATAACTCTGGAGCTAAGAAACTTATGATTATAAGAGTTCTTGGTGGATCTAAAAAAAGATTCGGAAGAATTGGTGACATCGTTGTCGCATCAGTTAAGGAAGCAATCCCTGGTGGAAACGTTAAAAAAGGTGATGTAGTAAAAGCTGTAATAGTAAGAACAAGAAAAGAATTAAGAAGAGAAGATGGATCATATATAAAATTTGATGATAACGCAGGAGTTATAATCAATACTAACAATGAACCAAAAGCAACAAGAATATTTGGACCAGTTGCAAGAGAGCTAAGAGCAAAAAACTTTATGAAAATAGTATCTCTAGCTCCTGAAGTAATCTAATAAGAGAGGAGGCTAATAGTCGTGGCTAAACCTAAGATCAAATTTGTACCTGAAACATTACATGTAAAGACTGGAGACCTAGTATATGTTATCTCTGGAAAAGACAAAGGTAAAACAGGTAAAGTTGTAAAAGTATTCCCTAAAAAAGGGAAGGTAGTAGTTGAAGGAATAAACATGATTACTAAACATATGAAGCCAACTCCAATAAACCCACAAGGTGGAGTTGTAACTAAGGAATCTGCTATATTCTCATCAAAAGTTATGCTTTTTGATGAAAAAGCAGGAAAACCTACAAGAGTTGGTCATAAAGTAGTAGATGGTAAGAAAGTAAGATACTCTAAAGTATCTGGAGAAGTTCTATAAGAAGGGAGGAAAACGTAAGTGTCTAAATACGTTTCTAGATATCACAAATTGTATAACGATGTTATAGTTCCAGCTCTTATGAAAGAATTAGGAATCAATAACATTATGGAATGTCCAAAAATGGAAAAAATAATTGTGAACATGGGAGTAGGAGAAGCTACTCAAAATGTAAAATTAATAGATGCAGCTATGGGAGATTTAACTATCATCTCTGGACAAAAACCATTAGTAAGAAAAGCTAAAAAATCTGAAGCTGGATTTAAGTTAAGAGAAGGAATGCCAATCGGAGCAAAAGTTACTTTAAGAAAAGAAAGAATGTACGACTTTTTAGATAGATTAGTGAATGTAGTTCTTCCAAGAGTAAGAGACTTCGAAGGAGTTCCAGCTGATGCATTTGATGGAAGAGGAAACTACTCTTTAGGTTTAAGAGATCAATTAGTTTTCCCAGAAATTGAATTTGATAAGGTTGATAAACTTTTAGGAATGTCTATCACTATGGTTTCTTCTGCAAAAGATGACGAAGAAGGAAGAGCTTTACTTAAGGCGTTTGGAATGCCTTTCAAAAAGTAATAGTGAGGAGGGTAAGGAATAGATGGCAAAGAAGTCAATGATCGCTAGAGATGCGAAAAGAGCTGAACTATGTGATAAATATGCTGAAAAAAGAGCAGAACTTAAAAAGAGAGTTGCAGAGGGAGACATGGAAGCTATGTTCGAATTAAACAAACTTCCAAAAGACTCTTCAGCAGTTAGAAAAAGAAATAGATGTCAGTTAGACGGAAGACCAAGAGGATTCATGAGAGAATTTGGAATTTCAAGAGTAAAATTCAGACAGCTTGCAGGAGCTGGAGTTATACCAGGAGTTAAGAAATCATCTTGGTAATTTGATAGGAAGGAGGATTTTCGTAGATGTATTTAACAGATCCAATCGCTGATATGTTGACAAGAATCAGAAATGCAAATGCAGTAATGCATGAAAAAGTAGATATACCTCATTCAACTTTAAAAGACAAAATAGCTGAAATTCTTAAGGAAGAAGGTTATATTGCAAATTATAAAGTTGTTACTGATGGGAACAAAAAAAGTATAAGAGTATACTTAAAATATGAAGGTAAAGACAGAATTATCAAAGGAATAAAAAGAATTTCTAAACCAGGTAGAAGAGTTTATTCTTCAGTTGAAGAAATGCCAAGAGTTCTATCAGGACTAGGAATTGCTATTGTATCCACTTCTAAGGGAATCGTTACTGACAGAGTAGCTAGAAGAGAAAACGTAGGTGGAGAAATACTTGCATTTGTTTGGTAATTAAAACTTAGGAGGTGTCTAGTAAATGTCAAGAGTAGGTAAAAAACCTATTGTTGTGCCTTCTGGAGTTGAAGTTACAGTTAATGGAAATGAAGTTACTGTAAAAGGTCCTAAAGGTACTTTAAAGAAAGAATTTAACAAAGAATTAGTAATAAAACATGCAAAAGAAGAAAAACATCATGAAAGTTTGAACGAAATCGTTATTGAAAGACCTAATGATTTACCAGAAGTTAGAGCTATACATGGAACAACTAGAGCTCTATTACACAATATGGTAGTAGGAGTTTCAGAAGGATTTAAAAAAACTTTAAACCTAGTAGGGGTTGGATACAGAGCTGCTGAAAAAGGAAAAGGATTAGAATTATCTTTAGGATTTTCTCATCCAATAGTCATAGATGAAATTCCTGGAATCAAATTCACTGTAGAAAAAAATACTACTATCCATATTGAGGGAATCGAAAAAGAAGTAGTAGGTCAAGTAGCGGCTAATATCAGAGCTAAAAGACCACCTGAACCATACAAAGGAAAAGGTGTTAAATATTCTGATGAAGTTATTAGAAGAAAAGAAGGTAAAAAGTCGTAAGGTAGCTTAACTATAAGGAGGTAAGACAGTTGTTTAAGAAGGTAGATAGACAAGCTGTAAGAACAAGAAAGCATTTATCAATCAGAAGTAAAATTTCTGGTACAGCTGATAGACCAAGACTTTCTGTATATAGATCAAACAACAATATCTTTGCTCAATTAATCGACGATGTGAATGGAGTAACATTAGTTTCTGCATCTACAATAGATAAAGAATTAAAAGCAAATATTGCAAATGGTGGAAATGTTGAAGCTGCAAAAACTGTTGGTAAAGCACTTGCAGAAAGAGCAACAGGAAAAGGGATAACAGCTATAGTATTTGATAGATCTGGGTATAAATACACAGGAAGAATAGCCGCTCTTGCAGAAGCAGCTAGAGAAGCTGGATTAAGCTTCTAAATCTTTAGAGAGAGGAGGATTTCACTTGTCTAAGTTAGCAAATAGAGAAGAAAAACAATATCAAGAAAAATTATTGAAAATTTCAAGAGTTTCTAAGACAACTAAAGGAGGAAGAACAATATCTTTCTCAGTTTTAGCAGCAATTGGAGATGGAGAAGGAAAAATCGGATTAGGATTAGGAAAAGCAAATGGTGTTCCTGATGCTATAAAGAAAGCTATCGCTTCTGCTAAAAAGAACATGGTAGAGGTTTCTTTAAAAGAAAAAACTATTCCTCATGAGATCACTGGAAAATGGGGTGCAACAGCTTTATGGATGGCACCTGCATATGAAGGAACTGGGGTAATTGCTGGATCTGCAGCAAGAGAAATATTAGAACTTGTAGGAGTTCATGATATTTTAACAAAAATCAAAGGTTCTAGAAATAAGCACAATGTAGCAAGAGCTACTGTTGAAGCATTGAAAATGTTAAGATCAGCTGAAAAAATAGCTGCTCAAAGAGGAAAAGAAGTTAAAGATATCTTAAGCTAGGAGGGAATTTAGATGGTAAAGCTTAGAATAGAGCTTGTGAAAAGCATAATCGGAAGAAAGCCTAACCACATAGCAACTGTAAAGTCGCTAGGGCTTAAGAAGATGAACGATGTAGTGGAGCATGTAGAAACTCCTGAGTTAAAAGGAAAACTAGCTCAAGTTTCTTACTTACTTAAAGTAGAGGAGGTGCAAGCATAAGATGAAATTAAATGAATTAATGCCTTCTGTACCTAGAAAAGCTAGAAAAAGAGTTGGAAGAGGAGAATCTTCTGGATTAGGAAAAACATCTGGAAAAGGAAGTAACGGACAAAACTCAAGAGCGGGTGGAGGAGTTAAAACTTACTTTGAAGGTGGACAAATGCCTATCTATAGAAGAGTTCCAAAAAGAGGTTTCTCTAATGCTATATTCAAAAAAGAGTATGCTTTAATAAGCTTAGATTTATTGAATAAATTTGAAGATGGAGCAGTAGTTACTCCTGAAGTGTTATTCGAAAGTGGATTAGTAAGAGATTTGAAAGATGGAATCAAAGTGCTAGGAAATGGATCACTTGATAAAAAAGTAACTGTTAAAGCTCATAAAGTTTCTGGATCAGCTAAAGCTGCTATTGAAGCAAAAGGTGGATCTGTAGAAATATTAGAAGTTAAAACATTTGCTGATGTTGCTGGAAACAACAAATAGTTTTTATTGTTAGTTTGAGAAGCGAGGTGAAGTTGTTTTGACTTTGATGGAAAAATTTTATGCAAAATTGAATAGCATTAGGAGAATTCCTGAGCTAAGAGATAGAATTATCTTCACCTTGTTAATGTTCTTAGTTGCTAGAGTTGGGACATATATTCCAGCTCCTGGCATAGATGTAGATAGACTTACAACTATGACAGCACAAAGCGATATATTGGGATACATTAATATGTTTTCAGGTGGAGCTTTTAAAAGAGTTTCTATCTTCGCTCTGGGGATTGTCCCTTATATTAACGCTTCAATCGTTTTCAGCCTTTTGGCTGTAATCATTCCTAAAATTGAAGAAATTCAAAAAGATGGAGAAGCAGGAAGAAACAGAATCAATCAATGGACGAGATACTTGACAATAGCTATTGCTGTAGTTCAAGGTTTTGGAGTATGTATGTGGCTTCAGTCTGTAGGACTGGTTACAACACCAGGAACATTGTTCTTCTTGACTACAGTAGTTACTTTGACTGCTGGTACTGTTTTCCTTATGTGGATAGGGGAACAGATATCAATAAAAGGAATAGGAAATGGGGTTTCATTACTTATCTTCTTGAATGTAATATCTGGAGGACCATCTAGTGTAGTTCAGACAATTCAAACAATGAAGGGAAGTAAATTTCTTATACCAGTACTTATCCTTATAGCAGGAGCAGCAGTAATTACAGTAGCAGGGATAGTAATTTTCCAATTGGGACAAAGAAAAATACCTATTCATTATGTAGGAAAAGGATTTAGTGGAAAAGGTGGAATGGGACAAAACTCTTATATACCTTTAAAACTTAACAGTGCAGGAGTAATGCCTGTTATCTTTGCATCAGTAGTTATGATGATACCATCAGTAATTATAAATGCAATACCTTCACAATATACTTTTAAAACTACATTAGCAATGGTATTTAGCCAAAAACATCCAGTATATATGATAGTATATGCAACAGTAATAATATTTTTCTCATTCTTCTATACAGCTATAGTTTTTGATCCTGAAAAGGTTGCAGATAACTTAAAGCAAGGTGGAGGAACTATTCCAGGAATAAGACCTGGAAATGAAACAGTTGAGTACTTAGAAGGTGTTGTAACAAGAATAACTTGGGGTGGTGCTTTCTTCTTAGCAATAATATCTATACTTCCATATACATTATTTACTGCCTTTAATCTTCCAGTATTTTTTGGAGGAACTGGTATAATAATTGTAGTTGGAGTTGCGATAGATACTGTTCAGCAAATAAATGCTCATCTTGTTATGAGAGAATATAAAGGGTTTATATAAAGCTTTATATAAATAAAGACACAACTTTGAAAGTTGTGTCTTTTTTGTTTTTGAATATTTGACAGAAGAAAAAAATTAAAATATAATTTATAGAAAAGAGTTATATGTGAGGTAAAAAATGGTAAAATTTACAGATGAGGATAGAAAGTTTATAAATGAAAATTTTGATGAAGCTTACGACATATTGCATATGTATGATGTAGAAGGAGTACTGATAACTATTGCTAAATTTATAGCTGCTTATTGTTATGATGATGAATATGAACTTACAGAATTAGGAGAAACAGCTCAGTCACTATATACAAGAATATATGAAAATAATAAAGAATTACTTGAAAAGTAAGAAAGTTAAAGAAAAATATAGAAATAATGTTGAGAATTTTAGATTTATTTGTAATTACTAGAAGTATAGATTATGAAAAAAATTTACAAAGTAAGAAATCAGGAATAATAACAATCATTGATATGCAATAGCAGCAACAGGAATAAAATTTTAATTTAAAAAACCTTTTAGTAAAAATATTTGTATATATTTAAAAAGAAAAGAACAATGAACTCCGAAATATATCATAAAAGAAGATATATCATGGAGGTAATTATGAAAATACTATTTTATGATACAAAACCATATGATAAAGAATTTTTTAATAAGTATAATGAAGATTATGGATTTGATATAAAATACTTAACTGGAAAATTAACTGAAGAAAGTGCTGATCTGGCAAAAGGGTATGATATCATATCTATCTTTGTTAATGATACTGTAGATAAAAAAGTAATAGATATTCTTGTAGAATGTGGTGTAAAACTTATAGCAATGAGATGTGCAGGATATAATAATGTATCTTTAAAAGATATAGATGGAAGGCTAAAGGTAGTGAGAGTCCCTGCTTATTCACCATATTCCATTGCAGAATATACTGTTGGAATGATAATGACTTTGAACAGAAAGATTCATAAGGCATACATTCGTACAAGAGAAGGAAATTTCTCTATAACAGGACTTATGGGATATGATCTGCATAAAAAAACAGCTGGAATAATAGGAGCTGGAAAAATAGCTCAGATATTAATAAAAATATTAAAAGGATTTGGAATGAGAGTTATAGCTTATGATCCATATCCTAATTATGAAAAAGCAAAAGAGCTAGGATTTGGATTTACTGATTTAGATACTCTCTATAAAGAAGCAGATGTAATATCTTTGAATTGTCCTTTGACAAAAGAGACTAGATATATGATAAATAGAAATTCTATGAATAAAATGAAAGATGGAGTAATGATAGTAAATACAGGTAGAGGAATGTTGATTGATACAGTAGATTTGATAGAAGCATTGAAGGATAAAAAAATAGGAGCTGCAGCATTAGACGTATATGAAGAAGAGGCAGATTACTTTTTTGAAGATTATTCAAATATGGTAATAGAAGATGATATTTTAGGAAGACTCCTTTCATTTAATAATGTACTTGTAACATCACATCAGGCTTTTTTCACTAAAGAAGCAGTGGAAGAAATAACTAGAGTAACTATGGAAAATATAAAAAAATTCCAAGAAGGAAAACCTTTGGAAAATGAAGTAAAATATATAGAGAAATAGAATCTATATAAAATGAGGTTGACTTATTAAGTATAAATATAATTTTAGGGTTTTAGAGTTTATAATAAATCTAATGGCTAAAATTTATATGACTTTTTCAGTCATCCTCATTTAAATTTTTTGTATATTTTTTTATCATTATACTTCATAAATAAATTTTTAAATTCTGTTATTTCCATCTCATTGTCAAAAACCCTTTTAGGAATTAAAGTATACATTTCTTTTGAGTGAATTATATAAAAAAAATTATCATTTTCCCATAGAGCTTCATAAAAATTCCATTCTAGTTCAGAATTTATATCATCAGTTTTAAATAGTATTCTATCATCATTAAATTCAAGAGAATATTGCTGTTTAAATTTGTCAATTTTATCATAAAACATTCCAGGTTGAAAAATATATAATACTGCAAAGACAGCAGAAATAATAAAAAGGAGTATACTAAGAACAATGGGCATTGTAGAAAATCCATTGTTTATAAATAAATATAAAGTAAAAAGCATAAAAAGTCCAATCAAAATTAAATCCAGCTTTTTCACTGTTTTGTTCATAAAAAGGAAGCTCCTTCTTGACTGTATATATTCATCTCGTGTGTATTTAAAATTAAGTACCATAATTTTCTCCTTTTATAAAGTATATTTACATGCTATCATATTATGAAAAATATGTATATGAATAATAATAAAAATACAGCAGATTGAATTTATGAAAGAATTGCTATATAATTTTAGGAAAAAACTAAAAGAAGGGGAGATTATGGAAAATAAGATGAAAATAAAAAGTTGTATAAATAGATTTAGATTTTTCTGGACAGTATGCTTAGGTGTATGTTCTTTAATGCTTTTGATTTTTGGAATAAAAAGCAGAATATGGGAAGGGGATATTTCAATAATAACTAAGGGCTTATTTGTGATACTGGTAATATGGTGGATGATTCCACTAATAAAATATCTTGAAAAATACCAAGTGATAACAATAGATGATGAAAGTATTCAAGCTGATATATTGTTTAAAAGAAAGAAAATTATTATAAAAAAAGATAGAATATCTTCTGTAAATATTGAAAACTTGGCTATGGGAAAGAAAATTTATAATATATTCACAATAAAAAGCAAAGATGGAGAAGAAATAGTATTATCTGGTTTTGAAATAAAGAATATAAGCGAATTAACAAGAGTTATTGGAAAGAAGTTGCCATTATCAAAAATAGAGAAGGCTGAAAGAGATATAATATAAAAATAATCAATAGACAAAAATGAATTATTTTAATATATTATATAGAGAAAATGAAGTATCTGCTTTATAAAATAGTGCATTTTTTGCTTAATTATTGTATAATAATAAGGTAATGAAAAAATATTTTAAGGAGATGTTGTATATGAATATTATGTTATTTGGAGCACCTGGTGCAGGAAAAGGAACACAGGCTAAATTCCTTATTGAAAAATATGGAATTCCTCAAATATCTACTGGAGATATTTTGAGAGCTGCTATAAAAGAAGGAACTGCTATGGGACTTGAAGCAAAAAAATTCATGGATGAAGGAAAATTAGTTCCAGATTCAACAATCATTGGTATTATTAAAGATAGATTATCACAAGATGACTGTAAGAAGGGATTTATACTTGATGGCTTCCCAAGAACTTTAGCTCAGGCTGAAGCTTTAGAAGTTTTGATGAAAGAAATGGGAATCAAATTAGATAAAGTTATTTCTTTAAATGTACCAGATGAACTTATACTAGGAAGAATTGTTGGAAGAAAAGTATGTCCAGTATGTGGAGCTTCATTCCATATTAAATTCAATCCTCCAAAAGTAGCTGGAAAATGTGACTTTTGTGGAGCAGATTTAATTACAAGAAAAGATGATAATGAGGAAACTGTAGTAAAAAGATTGAATGAATATCACTCTCAGACAGCACCATTATTTGACTTCTATCAATCAAGAGGAGTACTTGTTGATATAGATGGAACTAAAAAAATGGAGGACATAACAAAAGAGATATTTGATATTCTAGGATAGTATTTATTTTATTTTAGAAAGGAAGTTGAGATGTCACTTATAAAAAGTTTAGAAGATATAGAGCAGATAAAAAAATCTAATCAGATTATAGCAAGACTGTATAGAGATGTTCTGCCTAAATATATCAAAGCAGGTATATCTACTAAAGAAATAAATGAAATAGTAGAAGATTACATAAGATCACAAGGAGCTAGGCCAGCATGTATTGGAGTAGAAGGGCTGTATACTCCATTTCCAGCTGGAACATGTATATCTGTTAATGAAGAAGTTGTTCATGGGATACCAGGAGACAGAATTCTTCAGGAAGGAGATATAGTGAGCATAGACACAGTTACTGAACTAAATGGATTTTATGGGGATTCAGCAATAACTTTTCCAGTAGGGGAGATAGATGAAGAATCTAAAAGACTTTTGGAGGTTACTGAAAAATCAAGAGATATTGGTATTGAAATGGCTGTAGCAGGTAATAGAATAGGAGATATTGGACATGCTGTTCAAAGCTATGTAGAGAAAAATGGATTCACAGTAGTGAAGGATTTTGCTGGACATGGAGTGGGACATGCTATGCATGAAGACCCTATAGTTGCCAATTTTGGAAGAAAAGGTAGAGGAATAAAAATTGAGAATGGAATGGTTCTTGCAATAGAGCCAATGGTTAATGTGGGTACATACAAAATCAATGTAAAAGAGGATGGATGGACAATAGTAACTAAAGATGGAAAAAGGTCTGCGCATTTCGAACACTCAATAGCGATTGTTGATGGAAAACCGATTATATTAAGTGAGCTGGATTAAGAAAAAAAACCAAGAAAATACTAGACTTTTTATATTTTTAGTGATATAATAATTTGAAGTTCTGTTCGATAGGAGGAATTATGTCGAAAAAAGATGTTATCGAATTAGAAGGTACTATTTTAGAGGCCCTTCCAAATGCAATGTTTAAAGTTGAATTAGAAAATGGGCATACTATTTTAGGCCACATTTCTGGTAAGATGAGAATGAACTATATTAAAATTTTACCTGGAGATGGAGTAACTGTACAAATCTCTCCTTATGACTTGTCAAGGGGTAGAATCGTATACAGGAAAAAAAATTAATTAATCACGAAAGGAGGCAGATTAATGAAAGTAAGAGTATCAGTTAAACCTATTTGTGACAAGTGCAAAGTTATCAAAAGACATGGAAAAGTAAGAGTGATTTGTGATAATCCTAAACACAAACAGGTTCAAGGGTAATTTTGTAATTTAAGAGAGTTTGTTTAAAAAAAGTACTGATAATGGAGTGCTGTAAAGATATGGTGAGCTGTAGGGCCATCCCCAAAATAGGAATTGGGACATATCGAGGAAAGTATTTAGTTGGTTAATATACCAGCAAAATATATAAATTTTCGAAAGAGGAGGAAATAATTTTGGCTAGAATAGCAGGAGTAGATATCCCAAGAAATAAGAGAGTTGAGATAGCTTTAACTTACATTTACGGAATTGGAAAACCAACTTCACAAAGAGTATTGACTGAAGCTGGAGTTAATTTTGACACAAGAGTGAAAGACTTAACTGAAGAAGAAGTAAATAAGATCAGAGCCATTATAGAAACTGTTAAGGTAGAGGGAGATCTTAGAAAAGACGTAAGACTTTCTATTAAAAGACTTATGGATATCAAATGTTACAGAGGATTAAGACACAAAATGAATCTACCTGTAAGAGGACAAAGTTCTAAAACTAATGCAAGAACTGTTAAAGGTCCTAAAAAACCAATCAAAAGATAATTAGAGCGTTTTAGAAATTTATAGATTAAGTTTATGATCTATTAGCAAGGGAGGTAGCTTAAGTTGGCTAAAAAGAAAGTAGCTAAGATTAAAAAGAAATTGAAAAATATTCCTAACGGAGTTGCCCATATACATTCAACTTTTAACAACACAATAGTTGCTATTACTGATGCAGAAGGGAAAGTTGTAAGTTGGAGATCAGGAGGAACTTCTGGTTTCAAAGGTACTAAGAAAGGAACTCCATTTGCAGCTCAAATTGCAGCTGAACAAGCAGCAAACATAGCTATGGAAAATGGAATGAAAAAAGTAGAAGTTAAAGTGAAAGGTCCAGGTTCTGGAAGAGAAGCTTGTATCAGATCTTTACAAGCAGCTGGGTTAGAAGTAACAAAAATTACTGATGTTACTCCAGTTCCACACAATGGTTGTAGACCACCAAAAAGAAGAAGAGTGTAGTCTCACTTTATTTTGAAAAAAAGTATTGTGGCAAATTGAATACAAAGGAGGAATATTTAAAAAATGGCAAGAAATAGACAGCCTGTATTGAAGAAATGTAGAGCTCTAGGAATTGATCCAGTAATTTTAGGAGTAAATAAATCTTCTAAAAGAGGGCCAAGACCAAACGCTAACAAAAAACCTACAGAGTACGCAATTCAACTAAGAGAAAAACAAAAAGCTAAATTTATATATAATGTAATGGAAAAACAATTTAGAAAAATATACGAGGAAGCAGCTAGAAAACTTGGAGTTACTGGTCTGACTTTAATCGAATACCTAGAAAGAAGACTTGAAAATGTAGTTTACAGACTTGGGTTTGCAAAAACTAGAAGACAAGCTAGACAAGTTGTGTCTCATGGTCATGTAGCTGTAAATGGAAGAAGAGTTAATATCGCTTCTTACAGAGTAAAAGTAGGAGATGTAGTATCTGTTATAGAAAATTCTAAAAACTTAGATATCATCAAAACTGCTGTTGAAGAATCAAGAGTTCCAGCATGGCTAGAACTTGATAAAGCAGCATTCTCTGGTAAAGTTATTCAAAATCCAACTAAAGATGACTTAGATTTCGATCTAAATGAATCATTAATAGTTGAGTTCTACTCTAGATAATAAGCCCTTTTAATAGGAGTTGATTTAATGTTAAAAATTGAAAAACATGCAAGGGGTATTAATATTACCGAAGTAAAAGAGAGTGAATTTAAAGGACAATATATTGTTGAACCTTTATACAGAGGCTATGGGCATACTGTTGGTAATGCTTTGAGAAGAGTTTTACTTTCTTCTATCCCAGGAGCTGCTATTAAAGGAGTAAGAATTGATGGTGTTTTAAGCGAATTTTCTGTTATGGATGGAATAAAAGAAGCTGTAACTGAAATAATCCTTAATATAAAGGAAATCGTCGTTAAAGCCGAGAGTACTGGAGAAAGAAAAATGACTCTTTCTATTAAAGGACCAAAAATAGTAACAGCCGCTGACATAATACCTGATGTAGGCATAGAAATAGTAAATCCTGAGCAAGTTATTTGTACAGTAACTACAGATAGAGAACTTGACATGGAATTTTTAGTTGATACTGGAGAAGGATTTGTAGTATCAGAAGAAATAGAAAGAAAAGACTGGGCTGTGGATTATATAGCTGTTGATGCTATTTATACTCCAATCAGAAAAGTTTCTTACAGTGTACAAGATACAATGGTAGGAAGAATGACTGATTTTGACAAGCTTACTTTAGAAATTGAAACTGATGGAAGTATTGAAATCAGAGATGCACTATCTTATGCAGTGGAATTATTAAAATTACATTTTGATCCATTCTTAGAATTAGGAAACAAAATGGAAAATCTAAGAGTAGAAGCTGAAGAGGAAGAAGAAAATCCTGTTAGCCATGCAAAAGATGACAATATTCTTAATACAAAGATAGAAGAACTTGATTTAACAGTTAGATCTTTCAACTGTTTAAAGAAAGCTGGAATAGAGGAAGTTAGTCAATTGGCTAAGTTGTCACTTAATGAACTTCTAAAAATTAAAAATCTGGGAAGAAAATCTTTAGATGAGATCCTAGAAAAAATGAAAGAATTAGGATATGATCTATCTCAGAATGGATCTCCTGAGTAATTAAGATAAGGAGGATAGCTAACTAATGAATCACAATAAGTCATATAGAAAGTTAGGAAGAAGAGCTGACCACAGAAAAGCTATGCTAAAAAACTTAACTATATCTTTACTAAGTGCTGAAAAGATAGAAACTACTGTTACTAGAGCAAAAGAATTAAGAAAATTTGCTGAAAGAATGATAACTTTTGGTAAGAAAAATACTTTGGCTTCTAGAAGAAATGCTTTTGCTTTCCTAAGAAATGAAGAAGTTGTTGCTAAAATATTCAATGAAATAGCTCCAAAATATGCTGAGAGAAATGGTGGATACACTAGAATCATCAAAACATCTGTTAGAAAAGGTGACTCAGCTGAAATGGCTATAATTGAATTAGTTTAATAAGCAATTTATTAGATTAATAGAAATAAGAGGAACTATTGAAGGTTCCTCTTTTTTGCTTATCAATAAAAAGTGCTTGATAATATTGGATGTGTAGGGTATAATCTAATTAATTGTTCAAGGTTACTGATTGTTTAAAAATTGTAGAGCCTTCTCTATAGTTTTCATATCTTCAACGCTGAACGAAATTTTTTGATTTTTTGGAGGTTATAAAATGCTAAAAGGTACAGTTAAATGGTTCAACAAAGAAAAAGGATTTGGATTTTTAACAAGTGAAGATGGAGCAGATTACTTTGTACACTTCACTGGAATCGTTGGAGAAGGATTCAGAACTTTAGAAGAAGGTCAAGAAGTAACTTTTGAAGTATCAGAAGGGAAGAAAGGACCTATGGCAGTAGAAGTTTCTGCTAAATAGGTTGTATCAATATTGATCTGAAAAAAGAGGTCTTTTCAAAAGGCCTCTTTTTCTTGATTTAATAATATGTATATGGATAGTAATAAAATTAGAGTATATCATTATATTCCGTTAAAATATCTCTTGCTGTTACAGCTATGTGAAGTTTATTTCCATTTTCTGCTGTATAAGTAAGAGCTTTTTTCATATTTTCTATATCTCCAATTTCTTCATACCATACAGCCTGATAATATTTACAATATGATTTTATATATTTGTTCTCATTTCTATTAAATTTTTTTTCATATAATTCAATAGCTTCAAGATACTTCTTTTCTTTTAATCCTAAAAGAGTAGTAAGTTCTTCCAACATAATTTCTATTTCGTTTATATTTTTTAATGGAAAATATTCAGGTTGTTTTTTTTCAGAAAGATGCATTACTATATTTTTTCCATCTTTAGTGATTGGAGAATTTTTAAGAATCTCAGCATAATTTTTTAATTTATTAACAAAGATTTCTGCTGTATCCCAGTCCTCTTCACTTATATAGAATGAAGCCATATTGTATAAATAGACAATTTTTAAATAATGGTTTTTCTCTATTTCATCTTCAGATATTTTTTTTGCTGTTTTTACTGCTTTATTTATATTTCCTTGAGCAAAATAGCCAACTGCCATGTTGAGAAGAATAAAAGAATATTCATTTGTATTTTGCAAAAAAGGTTTAACTAAGAGAGCAGCAGATTTTTCTAAAAATATATGAGGATCACATTGATCATTTAGTATAGGAAGTATATTTTTTATGATATTTGCTATATAGACAGGTCTCCATAATTTTATTAAGAATAAAAATGAGATAAATGCTGTCATTGCATATAGAATAGTTTCTAAAGATATTTTAAAAACTCCATAGGCAATAATCACTGTTAATACTCCAAATATACTAGAAAGAATTTTAAAAATAGTTTTATTTTTTCTCATATATCATTGCTGTTGATTATAACAGCACCTCTGCTTTTCATTTCATTTATAGCTTTTTCAGAATCATCAGGAGATATATTAACTCCTCTGCAACCATCAGCTATTAGGAATACTTTATATCCTAATTCAAGAGCATCCAGTACAGTAAATTTTACACAATAGTCAGTAGCAAGTCCCATTATATAAAGTGTATCAATATTATTTTTTTTCAAGATATTATCTAAAGATGTTTTATTTTTTTTTCCATTATCAAAAAAGGCACTATATGAATCGATTTCAGGATTCTCACCCTTATATATTATATTTTCTATTGGATGAAGCTCAGAATGGAATTTAGCTCCATTTTCATTTTGAACACAATGAACAGGCCACCATACTTGATAAAGGCCATTCAATTCACCTGCTTCACCTATTTTTTTGTTTGAATTTACAGCAAAACTTTTATGGGAAGATGGATGCCAGTCTTTAGTTCCGATTATCATATCTTTTTTTTCTTGAAAAAATTCTATCAATTTGTTTGCAACAGGTATTACTGCATCTCCATCTTTGACTTCTAAAGCTCCATTTTTACAAAAATCTCTTTGTATATCAACTAAAATTAATGCCTTCATTGTCTCACCCCTACAAGATATTCTTTAATATATTATATTATAAAGAAGAAGATAAATAAACAAAAAAATGTTTTACCAGAAAAAGGAGTATTCCATCTCTTAATCTCCTTGAAAATATTGACATTTACTAAAAAGTGTGATAAAATAAACCGTTGTTTAAATACACACACTAGTTATTTCTAGGCAGGGTGTCTTTCGAGATGGCTTAGTTTCAAGACTAGTGGAAGAAAAAAACCAAAATTTAGGAGGAAAAAATGGCAGTAATAACAATGAAACAATTATTAGAAGCTGGGGTTCACTTCGGACACCAAGCAAAAAGATGGAATCCAAAAATGGCTAAATACATCTTTACTGAAAGAAATGGAATCCATGTAATCGATTTACACAAATCATTAAAGAAAATTGAGGAAGCTTATGCAGTTATCAGAGAAATTTCTGAAAATGGTGGAAAAGTACTATTTGTAGGAACTAAAAAACAAGCTCAAGAAGCTGTAAAAGAACAAGCTGAAAGATCTGGAATGTATTATGTAAACAACAGATGGCTTGGAGGAATGTTAACTAACTTCGCTACTATCAAATCAAGAATTGAAAGATTAAAAGAATTAGAAAAAATGGAAGCAGATGGAACTTTAGATACTGCTTATACTAAAAAAGAAGCAGCTAACTTCAGAAAAGAATTAGTTAAACTTTCTAAAAACCTTTCTGGAATTAAAGATATGAAAGATGTTCCACAAGCTATATTTATTGTAGATTGTAAAAAAGAAACTTTAGCAATCGTTGAAGCAGCTAACTTAGGAATCCCTGTATTCGCAATGATCGATACAAATGTAGATCCTGATTTAGTAACTTATCCAATTCCAGCTAACGATGATGCTATAAGATCAGTAAAACTTATATCTTCAGTTATTGCTAATGCAATTATTGAAGGAAATCAAGGTAAAGAAGTTAAAGAAGTAGCTTCTGAAGAAATCAATGTAGAAGAAGGATCAGCTGAGTAATTACATCAACTGAGATACAATTATAGAAGATTTAATAAAAACTATTTTTATTAGGAGGAAGACATGGCAGAAATAACAGCTAGCTTAGTTAAAGAACTAAGAGAGAGAACTGGTGCTGGAATGATGGATTGTAAAAAAGCACTAATGGAAATGAATGGAGATATGGATAAAGCCATAGACTATTTAAGAGAAAAAGGAATTGCGAAAGCAGTTAAAAAAGCAGGAAGAATTGCAGCAGAAGGATTAGTATTTGATGGTGTATCAGCTGACCATAAAATGGCAGTATTAATCGAATTTAACTCTGAAACTGACTTTGTTGCTAAGAATGTAGAATTTAAAGAATTTGGTAAAAAATTAACTGAAATAGCTATAGCTAATAAAGCAACTACTGTAGAAGCTTTAAATGCTGCTGAATTTGTACCAGGAAAAACTGTTGCTGTAGCAGTAACTGATTTAATTGCTAAAATTGGTGAAAATATGAATATCAGAAGAATTCATGAAACTATAGCTAAAGATGGATTTGTTGCAACATACAGTCACCTAGGAGGAAAACTAGGAGTTATTGTTGAAATGACAGGAGAACCTACTGAAGAAAATCTAGCTAAAGCTAAAGATATAGCTATGCATGCTGCAGCTATGGATCCTAAGTATTTAGATTCATCTGAAGTTACAACTACAGATTTAGAGCATGAAAAAGAAATTGCTAGAAAACAATTAGAAGCTGAAGGAAAACCAGCTCAAATTATAGAAAAAATATTAATTGGAAAAATGAATAAATTCTATGAAGAAAACTGTTTAGTAGATCAGATCTATGTAAGAGCAGAAAATAAAGAAACTGTTGCTAAATTTGCAGCACCTCTTAAAGTTGTATCTTTTGCTAGATATAAAGTTGGAGATGGAATTGAGAAAAAAGAAGAAGATTTCGCAGCAGAAGTTGCAGCTCAAATCAAAGGATAATATCAACAAAAGCATAGGGGATGCATCAGCATCCCCATTTTTTTAAAAAATCATAAATTGTAGGAGGAGAAATGGAGAAGCCTTTTTATAAGAGAGTTTTGTTAAAACTTAGTGGTGAAGCTCTAATGGGAGATCAGGAATTTGGAATATCTTCAGATGTAATATATTCATATGCAAGACAGATAAAAGAAATTGTTGATCTTGGTGTGGAAGTTTCTATAGTTATTGGTGGAGGAAACATATTCAGAGGGATATCTGGAGCAACTCAAGGGGTAGACAGAGTTACTGGGGATCATATGGGTATGCTTGCTACAGTTATCAATTCACTTGCTTTACAAAATGCAATAGAGAAGCTTGGAGTACCTACAAGAGTACAAACAGCCATAGAAATGCCTAAAATCGCTGAACCTTTCATTAAAAGAAAAGCTCAAAGACACCTGGAAAAAGGAAGAGTCGTAATATTTGGAGCTGGAACAGGAAATCCTTATTTCACAACTGATACAGCAGCGGCTTTGAGAGCTATTGAAATGAACACTGAAGCAGTTTTGAAAGCTACAAAAGTTGATGGTATTTATGATAAAGATCCTGTAAAATATGCAGATGCAGTTAAATATAATGTTGTAACTTATACAGAAGTTTTAAATAAAGATTTAAAGGTAATGGATGCTACAGCTATCTCTCTATGTAGAGAAAATAAATTACCTATTGTTGTTTTTAATTCTCTTGAAGAAGGAAATATAAAAAGAGTTATAATGGGAGAAAAAATAGGAACAGTCGTAGTGGCTGACTAAATCAGGAGGGAAAAGATATGACAGGACAAGATGTAGTTAAATTATGTAATGAAAAAATGGAAAAAGCAATAGAAGCGACAAAACATAAATTTACTTCTATTAGAGCTGGAAGAGCTAGTGTTTCTATGCTTGATAATGTAAAAGTAGAGCAATATGGATCAGATATGCCTTTAAATCAAGTAGGATCAGTTTCTGCTCCAGAAGCTAGATTGCTTGTTATTGATCCATGGGATAAATCTCTTATCTCTAAAATAGAGAAAGCTATAATGGCTGCAAATCTAGGACTTACACCAAATAATGATGGTAAAGTTATCAGACTTGTAATGCCTGAACTTACTGCTGAAAGAAGAAAAGAGTATGTAAAAATGGCTAAAACAGAAGCTGAAAATGGAAAAGTGGCAGTAAGAAATATTAGAAAAGATGGAAATAATGATCTTAAAAAACTTTCTAAAGATAAAGAAAATCCAATTTCTGAAGATGAAGTAAAAACTTTAGAAACTGAAATACAAAAAATAACTGATGCTCACATCAAAGCAATAGATGATCTTTTTGCTAAAAAAGAGAAAGAAATCACAACTGTTTAATAGTTATAAATAATGTTTAAAACAAGGAGACTGAGTCATAAAAAGAATAATATTTTAGAGGTTTTACAGCAGAAAGATTTATATCAATCTATTTGTCCTTCAAATTTCTAAATATTAATCTATCTTTTTATTCAGTCTCTTTTTTATATTATATAGAAAAATTTCAATAAATATGGTAAAATTTACTGAATATATCAATGAGGTGATAGATAGTGGAGTCAAGAATTCCAAGTCATATAGCAATAATCATGGATGGAAATGGTAGATGGGCAGAAAAGAGAGGATTGCCTAGGACATTGGGGCATAAAGAAGGCGCTGATGCACTAAGAAAGATAATAACTTATGCTGGAAAGATTGGAGTTAGATATCTAACTGTTTATGCTTTCTCAACAGAAAACTGGAAGAGAAGCAAAGATGAAGTTGAGGCTTTAATGTTTCTCTTTAAAACATATTTGAAAAATGAAGAAAAAAATATAATGAAAAATAATGTAAGATTTTTGGTATCAGGAAGAAAAGAAGGAGTAAATCCATCACTTCTGGAAGCTATAAAAAAGCTTGAAGATAAAAGCAAGAATAATACAGGTCTTACACTAAATATAGCATTTAATTATGGTGGGAGAGCAGAAATAACAGATGCTGTGAATTTCATTCTTGAGTCAGGAATAACTCATATAGATGAAGAAAATTTTTCAAAATATTTATATAATGATATACCTGATCCAGAATTATTAGTGAGAACAAGTGGAGAGTTTAGAATATCAAACTTCTTATTATGGCAGATAGCATATTCAGAAATATATATTACAGATGCACTATGGCCTGACTTTGACGAAAAGGAATTGGATAAAGCTATAGAGAGTTATAATGAAAGAGACAGAAGATTTGGAGGAGTAAAAAATGCTTAGTAGAATAATGGTAGCCATAGTGGGGATACCACTGCTTATCTACATATTATACCATGGAGGCTTTCCTTTGCTTCTCTTTGTAAATGTAATTGTAGGTATGGGAGCTTATGAATTTTATAATATGGCAGAGATGGGAGGAAAAAAACCTCACAAGATAGCAGGAATAATAGGAGCTTTACTTATTCCTAATGTATTATTTTTTAATGAATTAGGCACTTTATCAATAGATGTGACAGGATTATTAGCTTTTTTTATCATATTTTTAATTGGTTATAGAGTATTGGAGAATAAGGTAGAAAATGCAAGTGTTGATATAGGAGAAACTATTTTAGGAGCACTATATATTTCAATACTTTTTTCTCATGTAATATTGATAAGTTTTCTTCCAAATGGAGGAAAATGGCTTTTAACAGCTCAAATAATGGTTTGGGTATGTGACAGTTTTGCATATTTCACAGGAATGACAATAGGAAGAAAGATATTTAATAGAGGATTTAGCAGCATCAGCCCTAAAAAATCTATTGAAGGTTCAATAGGTGGAACTTTATTTACAATAGTTTCTCTGTATTTTCTTGAAAAATATTTTCACCTGCTTAATAATGGTGAACTTGGAATGAGCAACATAATAATAATAGGAATATTTATAAGTATAATAGCTCAGATTGGTGATTTAGGTGAATCTATGTTTAAAAGGGAATTTAAGGTAAAGGATTCAGGAAATATCCTTAAAGGGCATGGAGGAATATTAGATAGATTTGATAGTATGCTTTTTGTAGCACCTACTGTTTATTATCTTTTGAAATTTATAGTGTTGTAATATAATATCTCATTGGGTGAAAGGATATTTTCTATTCGCCCAATTTTTTTCATAGGAGGAGTCTGAAAAGTGAAAAGAATAGTTGTGTTAGGATCTACTGGAAGTATAGGAACTAATGCTTTAGAAGTAATAAGAAATGCAGAGAAAAAATTTAAAGTGGTAGCTTTAAGTGGGCATAGAAATCATAAACTGCTTTTGGAACAAATAAGAGAATTTGCTCCAGAATATGTGGCAATAGGAACAGAAGAAGGATATAAAGAGATAAAGGCAGAATTTCCAAATATGAAAATATTTTTAGGTGATGAAGGGCTTAAAGAACTTGCCATGTTGAAAGATTATGATATACTTCTTACTGCTGTCAGTGGAGCAGTAGGAATAGAAGCCACTGTTGAAGGAATAAAAAACAGTAAAAGAATAGCACTTGCCAATAAAGAGACTATGGTAGCTGCTGGTTCATATATAAATCGTCTTCTCACAGAGTATCCAAAGTCTGAAATAATTCCTGTAGATAGTGAACATTCAGCTATATTCCAATCTCTATTAGGTGGAAAGAGAAATGAAGTTGAAAAAATAATAATAACTGCCAGTGGTGGAACTTTTAGAGGAAAGAAAAAAGAAGAATTGGAAAAAGTGAAAGTAGAAGATGCTTTAAAACATCCAAACTGGTCTATGGGTAAAAAAATAACTATTGATTCATCTTCTCTTGTAAATAAAGGGCTTGAAGTAATTGAGGCTCATGAGCTTTTTGGAATTGATTATGATCATATAGATGTTTTAGTACATCCTCAAAGTGTTATACATTCAATGGTACAATTTAAAGATAAAGCAGTAATAGCACAACTTGGAGCACCTGATATGAAACTTCCTATTCAATATGCCTTTACTTATCCTAAAAGAGCAGCCAATATTGTATTTGAAACACTTGACTTTATGAAAATGTCTACTCTCACATTTGAAAAGATAGATAATGAAACTTTTAAAGGAGTAGAACTTGCCTATAGGGCTGGAAGAACAGGAAAATCTATGCCAGCTGTATTTAATGCAGCTAATGAAGTAGCAGTAGAATTATTTATGAAAGGAAAAATAGGATTTCTTAGTATATATGAAATAATAGAAGAATCTATGAATAGACATGAGCCAGTGGAAATTAATAATGTAGAAACAGTTAAAAGTGTAGATCAAGAAACAAGGAACTGGGTATATACAAAGTATGAAAAATAAAAAGGAGAAGAGTAAAATGGGAAAACTTATAGTTATAGAAGGAACAGATTCTAGTGGAAAGGAAACACAAACAAAGAAACTATTTGAAAGACTCTTAAACGAAAAGTATAATATTAAAAAAATATCATTTCCAAACTATGACAGTCCTGCATGTGAACCTGTAAAAATGTATCTGGCAGGAAAATTTGGAGAAGATGCAATGAAAGTAAATCCTTATCCAGTATCAATGATGTATGCTATTGACAGATATGCTTCATATAAAATGGATTGGGAAAAATTCTATAAGGATAATGGAATAATAGTGACAGATAGATATGTTACTTCTAACATGGTGCATCAAGCTTCTAAAATAATAGATGAAGCAGAAAAAAATGTATATTTAAATTGGCTTGATGAATTGGAATATGATAAAATAGAAATTCCAAGACCAGATCTTATAATATTTTTAAATATGCCTACAGAGATGGCATTGAAGCTTATGGAAGAAAGAAATAATAAAATAACTGGAGAACAGAGAAAAGATATACATGAAAGAGATGCAGTTTATCTGGAAAAATCCCATGCAAATGCTTGCAGTATAGCCAAAAAGTATGGTTGGAAAGAGATAAAATGTACAGATGGAGACAGGCTTAAAACTATAGATGAAATAGGGGAAGAGGTATATAAATTAGTCAGAAATATCATCTGATAGATGGAGGAAATAATGAACATATTAATAGCTATTCTGGTTTTGGGGATAATAATATTTATACATGAACTTGGGCATTTTCTTACAGCTAAATTTTTTAAAATGCCTGTAAGTGAATTTTCAATTGGTATGGGTCCACAAGTGTACTCATATGAGACAATGAAAACAACATATTCCTTTAGAGCTATCCCGCTTGGAGGATTTGTAAATATAGAAGGAATGGAAGTAGGTAGTGAAGTTGAGGATGGGTTTAACAGCAAACCACCTCTAGCTAGATTTGTAGTGCTTTTTGCTGGAGTATTTATGAATTTCCTTCTTGCATTTATATTGATTTTTACTATGATTTATTCACATGGAAAATACATTCAAAATAAAGAAGCTGTAATAGGAAGCGTGCTTCCAGAGAGCAAAGGAAGTAAAGTTATTTTTCCAAAAGATAAAATACTAAAAATAGACAATATAGAAATAAAGGAATGGAATGATATAGGAAAGGCACTTGCAGAAAAAGATCCCAAACTTCCTATACAAGTGGAGTTGGAAAGAGCTGGGAAAATAGAAAATATAGCTCTTGAACTTACAGAAGATGTAGAAGCAAAAAGATATATTGTAGGGATACTTCCCGAGTATACTATAGAAAAATATGGAGCAGGAGAGGCAGCAAAAGTGAGCCTTTTAAGTTTTGAAAAGATTTTTTCTGAGACACTGGGAGGCTTAAAACTTATTGTAAGTGGAAAAGTAAAATCAGAGGAAATAAGTGGGCCAATTGGTATAATAAAAGTAGTAGGTGATGCTTCAAAAGAAGGTGTAGGAATATTGATATGGCTTACAGCACTTTTATCAGTAAATGTAGGAATTTTAAATCTTATGCCTTTGCCAGCTTTAGATGGAGGAAGAATACTTTTTGTCATTTTAGAACTAATCGGTGTAAAAGTAAATAAAAAGTTTGAAGAAAGATTACATACTGCTGGAATGTTAATTCTTTTTGCATTTATTTTTTACATAACAGCCAATGATATTTTTAATTTGACAAGATAGCTGTAATTCAGGGCTATAACACAATACACTGTAAATTATAAAAAATAGTCTTGAAAAAATACAGATTATCTATTATAATACATTATAATAGAAAACCATAAATTGTGAATTATTTTTGAAAGATATATAAAATAGGGAGGCCAAATTATGAAGAATGCTATATTAGCTATTTCAGAAAGAAAAGAAACTTTAAAACAAATAAGAAAAGAACTTTCAGAACAATATGAAATCATAACATTCAATAATCTTTTAGATGCTCTAGATATGCTTAGAGAAAGCGATTTTGATATTGTTTTATTGGACGAATATCTAACATGGTTCAATTTTGCAGAGGCTAAAAGAAAATTGAATGGAATTGGAAAAGATTTTGTTGTTGTAGGATTATTAGATGATGAAACTGAAGAAGTTCTTCAAGAGTTGAGAAATGCAGATATTTATAACTATTTAATGAAACCAGTAGAATTAAGAGAAATGAATAGAATTATAATGCCAGCTCTTAAAAACTTGGAAATATTAAAAGAAAAAAGAAAACTTGAAGAGAAATTATTGAGTACTGAAGAAGAAAGTGAAATAGTAGGTCAATCTTCAAGGATTAAAGATGTAAAAAATCTTATAGAAAAAGTAGCTGAAAGTGATCTTACAGTTCTTATTACTGGTGAAAATGGAATTGGAAAAGAGCTTGTAGCTAAAGAAATATACAAAAAAAGTGATAGAAGAAAAAATAATTATATAGTTGTAAGTTGTGCATCTATGCCAGAAGAAACTATGGAAAGAGAGCTTTTTGGATTTGAAAGAGGAGCTTTTACAGGAGCTAATTCTAGTAAAAAAGGATTATTAGAAGAAGCTGATGGAGGAACTATGTTCCTTGATGATATTTCAGCTATGGATATCAAAACTCAAGCTAAACTTTTAAGAGTTATTGAATATGGAGAATTGAGAAGAGTTGGAGGAAATAAAACTAGAAGAGTGGATGTAAGATTCATTGTAGCTAGTGATAAAGACCTTAAAGATGAAACTGAAAAAGGAAAATTCAGAAAAGACTTATATCATAGATTAACTGTATTTCCAATAGAAGTACCACCATTGAGAGATAGAAAAGAAGATGTACCTCTTCTTGCTAACTATTTCTTAAATAAAATAGTAAGAGAACTTCATAGAGATACTCCTGTTATTTCAGGAGAGGCTATGAAATATTTAATGGAGTATTCATACCCAGGAAATATAAGAGAACTTAGAAATATGATAGAAAGAATGGTAATTCTTTCTACTGATAAAATAATAGGTGTAGAAGATCTTCCGCTTGAAATAAAAATGAAATCTGATACTGTTGAAAATAAAACAGTAGTAGGAGTAGGACCATTAAAAGATATTCTTGAACAGGAAATATATAGTCTTGCAGATGTTGAAAAAGTAGTTATAGCTATAGCTCTACAAAAAACTAGATGGAATAAACAGGAAACTTCTAAACTTCTTGGAATTGGAAGAACTACTCTTTATGAAAAAATTAGAAAATATGGTTTAGATTTTAAATAGAGAGAAGCGAAATAAACAACAGTAAAGAACTAACTAAAAGAAGGGGGAAAATTACTAGTTTTGACTGGTAATACATTGATTATGGCAATTAGAAAATTTCGTAAACAGATGAAACCTATTATCTGGTTGGTGACTATCCTTATGGTATTAGGTGGTGCTTATGCTACTTTATCAAGTTTTATGGGAAGTATGAACAGTGGTCACTCAAACTATGCTTTTAAATTGAATGGAAACAAAATATCTAAATTTGAAGTAGAAAAAACAAAAGCTACAATGATTGATGGATATTCAAGATATCTAGGGGATAAAGTAGATAGAAGTCTTATAGACATTTTGGCTTTTGATGAAGTTGTAAATAAAAATCTTACATTAGAAATGGCAGATAAATTAAAAGTTAAAGTTTCAAATGGAGATGTAAATGCTCAATATGACAGAATAGAGAATTCTATTGGGAATAGAGATCAATTTAAAAGAATGCTTCAAGTACAGGGGTATACTAAAAATACTTTCAAGAAAGAATTAAAAGATAATCTTACAGTAGAAAAAACTCTTGATAAAATACAAGAGGGAATTAATCCTACTGATGAGGAAATCAATAAATATTATGAAGATAATTTATACATCAGATTTTCTGGAAAACCTTTAGCTGATGTAAAAAATGAAGTAATAACTGATTTAAAACAAGTTAGTGGAATAGAAGAATATGTTCTGCTTCTTAATAAAGCTAGAAAAGAAATGAAACTAGAAAATGTTTCAGAAGAATACAAAGCATATGTTGAGAGAAATGAAATGGAAGAGGATGGCTTTGCAGTATCTAATATAGAAATGGCAAAAAGAACTCTTAACAATTTATTTATCACTAATGGTGATAGAGATAAAGCTAGAGAATTATCTAAAGAATATTACAGAGCTCAAATAAAATTAGCTAAGATAGCTATTGAAAGAGGAATAACAGTGGATGAAACACTTCCTCTTGATTATAAATTTGAAGAGTATAAAAAAGGACTTTTTGAAAATGTAAAAAATTCATTAAATCCTACAGATGCTCAGTTAAAAGAATATTTTGAAAAAAATAAACTTGTATATGATACTTTTCCAAGTGCTGATTCATATATAGCTATTTTAAAAGTTGATCCTTCAGCAGAAGATAAAGCTGCAGCAAAAATAAAAGCAGAAGAGCTATTGAAAACTCTTACTCCTGAAAATTTTGCTGAGATAGCAAAAAAGAATTCTGATGGACCAAGTTCACCAAATGGTGGAGATTTAGGATGGTTTTCTAAAAAAGACATGGTTGAGCCTTTCCAAAAAGCTGTATTTGCAGGAGAAATAGGAAAAATTTATCCCGAACCTGTAGAAACTATTTTTGGACAACACTTGATATATGTAGAAGATAGAAAAGATGATGAAGAGAGAGCAAAAGCAAGCCATATTCTTATTGTTCCTAAAATTTCAGAAGCAACTCTTGATACTAAAAAAGCTGAAATAGAAGCAGTAAAAGAAAAATTAGCAAATGGTACAATAAACTTTGAAACTCTTTCTAAAGAAAATAAAGATGTTCTTCAGAGTGCTTTATTCTCTAAAATAGATGATGCTGGATATATTCCTGGACTAGGATATAATGAATCACTTACAAAATTAATATTTGATGCCCCTATAAATAATGTCCAAGCAGCTCTTATTGAAGATAAATTTTATATCATTAAAAAAATAAATGAAGTGAAATATAAATCAGCTGATTTTGACGAATTAAAAGGCAGGGTTAAAGAAGATTATCTGAATTCAAAAACTCAAGAAGAGCTTAGAAAGCTTATTTAGGTAATTGATATACAAAAAGAGAATGACCTAAAACTTTGTTTTGGGTTACTCTCTTTTTTATATTCTTAAGGAAAAAAATTTGATTATTTCTAAAAAATGTATTATACTAAAGAATAATGGAAAAATATTTTCTGTACTTTTAACAAATATACAATTTTTTATTTTTCAGAATAAGGATATATATAAAAGGGAGATTATCATGAGGAAATCGAAAATTGAGCATAATAATGAAAATGAAACAGTGATTACAAAGTGAGATATAGGTCTGAAGACATAGATATGCTGATAGAAAGCCTCAAAATAGAAGAGGTAGTTGGCGAATTTGTAGAACTGAAAAAAGCAGGCTCAAGTTATAAGGGATTATGTCCTTTTCATCAAGACACCTCTCCTTCTTTTATGGTCAGTCCAAGCAAAAATATATGTAAATGTTTTGTTTGTGGGGCTGGGGGAAATCCAATAAAATTCTATTCTGAATATAAAAAAATAAGCTTTATAGAAGCTGTTGAAGAACTTTCTAAAAAATATGGAATACCTATAAAAGGAATCAGAAGCAGCAAAAAAAACGAAGAAAATTATGATAAATATTATAAAATAATGGAAGATGCCCATAGTTTTTTTAAGGAATATATTTTTTCTAATAACGGAAGAGAAGCTATGGAATATCTAGCAGCTAGAAAACTCAATCCAAAAATTATAAAAGATAATGAATTGGGATTTGCTCCAAATAAATGGAATGACCTAAATGATTATCTTATCAGTAAAGGATATGAATTAAGAGATCTTATAGCATTAGGTCTTGTGAAAGAGAGTGAAAATGGACAATATGATGTATTCAGAAATAGAATTATATTTCCAATTTATTCTCCATTAGGAAAAATAATAGCCTTTGGAGGAAGAACTCTTGAAAACAATAAAGAAGTTCCTAAATATATAAACTCTCCAGATACTCCTATCTTTAAAAAAGGAAGGAATCTGTATGGTCTGGAACGGGGAAGCATGATTAAGAAAAAAAATTATGCTATGCTCATGGAAGGGTATATGGATGTGCTTTCAGGATATTTATATGGATTTGACGTGGCTTTAGCTCCTTTGGGAACAGCGTTGACTGAAGAACAGGGGAAACTTCTAAAAAGATATACTTCTAATATAATACTTTCTTTTGACTCAGATGCAGCAGGACAATCAGCGACAGAAAGATCAGGAATGATACTAAAGGCATTAGGTTTTAATATCAGAGTTCTGGTTCTGGAAGGAGCGAAAGATCCTGATGAATACTTAAAACTGTATGGAAAAGAAAGTTTTTTAAAGTGTGTAAAAAATTCTGTTGAGATATTTGATTTTTTATTTAAATATTATTCTAAAGAATATGACCTTAGCAATATGATGTCTAAGCAGAATTTTATAAATAGATTCAAAGAATTTTTTCAAAGTGTTGATACTGAACTAGAAAAAAGTCTGTACTTAGACAAATTATCTAAACAATTGAACATTGAAAAAGATATACTTAAAGAGACTTTAATAGATAAAAATAGGAAAAAATCAAGGAAAATAGAAGAAGTTTCAGAAAATATAAGTATATCGAGAGAAGAAGCAGCAAGTAAATTAGAAGAATTTACACTTGGACTTATTTTGGCTAAAAATGAATACTTTGAATATTTTAAGAATAAAAATATAAAAGGTTCTCTAACTAAAAAAGTTTTTCAATATCTTAAAGAAAAAAATGAAGAGTCAGATATAATAAGAGAACTTAAAGACAGTGTTGAATTGACAAAAGCTGAAACAGATGAATGGGAAATTGTAATCTGTATGGCTATAAATGATTTTTCCACTGAGGAGAGAACAAGTAAATTATTAGAAGAGATATTCATATCTTGGTTTAGAATAGAATTGAAAGAAAAACAAAAGAGCAGAGAAAATATTAGTAAAACAATGGTGCTTAAGAGCATTGAATTGAAATTGAATGCAGCTGATGATTTCTCAAAAATACTGGATATATATAAGGAATATGAAGAAATAGTTAGTCTATAATTTTTTAGAGGAGGCTTCAAATAATGAGAGAGTTTATAAAAAATGAGAAGGTTCTTTCTTTAGTCAGAAAAGCGATGGAAAATAAGTTTATAACTTATGAGGAAATAAATGAGGAATTAAAAAGTGATTTTCCAGTAGAAAAAATTGAGCAGCTGATAACAGGAATGATGGAACAAGGGATTGATATTGTAAGACAAGAAGATCTAGAAAAAGAAAAAAAGCTTACATCATCTTTGAAAAAAGATAAAAATAGAGATGAAGAACCTATTTCAAAAACTCAAGATAAAGAGGAATTTGCTGATGAAGATGAAATAGATGACCTTTTAGAAGAAAGAACAGAAGATCTGGATGACTTTGAACATTTTAATCCGGAAGAATTAGAAGAAATAAATGAAGATGAACTTGTAAGTGATGATTTATTTAATCTTTCTGGGGATATGAAAGTGGATGAACCTATTAAAATGTATCTTCGTGAAATAGGACAAATTCCACTGCTTAGTCATGAAGAGGAACTGGAATATGCTAAGAGGGCATTAGAAGGGGACGAATGGGCAAGTAAACAGCTTATAGAAGCTAACCTTAGACTGGTTGTAAGTATAGCTAAAAAACATACTAACAGAGGTCTCAAACTTCTTGATCTTATTCAGGAAGGAAACATAGGTTTGATGAAAGCTGTTGAAAAATTTGAATACAGCAAAGGATATAAATTCTCTACATATGCAACTTGGTGGATAAGACAGGCTATAACAAGAGCTATTGCTGATCAAGGTAGAACAATAAGAATACCAGTACATATGATAGAAACTATTAACAAAATAAAAAAAGAAGCAAGAATTTATCTACAGGAAACAGGTAAGGATGCCACACCAGAAGTTTTAGGTGAAAGACTGGGAATGGAAGTAGATAAAGTAAAAGCTATCCAAGAAATGAATCAGGATCCAATATCACTTGAAACTCCAGTAGGAAGTGAAGAAGACAGTGAATTAGGAGACTTTGTGGAAGATCATAAAATGCTTAACCCATATGAACTTACAAATAGATCACTTCTTAGAGAACAGCTTAATGGTGTGCTTAATACTCTTAGCAGTAGAGAAGAAAGAGTATTGAGATACAGATATGGCTTAGATGATGGGTCACCTAAGACATTGGAAGAAGTAGGAAAAATCTTTAAAGTAACAAGAGAGAGAATAAGACAGATAGAAGTCAAAGCATTGAGAAAGCTTAGACATCCAAGCAGAAGAAAAAAATTGGAAGATTTTAAAGTGTAATAACTTGAGGGAGCCCAAAAAGATAAATAAGGTTTATCTGGGGATTCCCTCATTTTTGGCTGCAAATATTATGGAGGTAACATGCAGGTATTAAGTATAAAAGAATTGGAAAAAGAAATAATATCTAATTATAGAGAAGATGATGATTTTAGAGAATTTTTAGATGAAAATTTAGATAAAGAATTAAAATTTGATAATCATTATGCTGGTTCAAAAAAACTTGAAGATATGGAAGAATTTGCAGAAGAAACTGTTATTGACTATTTAGAAGAAGTTTCTAATATGGAAGTGATAAGTGATGAAGAAGAAGATAATTATTTAAAAGATTTAAGTGATTCTGATAAAGAAAAGATAATAGTAAAAAATCTTAATGAAGTAGCATCTATAGCTTTTTATTATGTAAAAACAGGAATAGCTTATATGGATATAGTACAGGAAGGAACAGTTGGGCTTATAAAAGCTGTTGATTATTTTGATCCTGATAAAAATGGTAATTTTAAAAATTATTCTAAATATTGGATAGTAAGAGAAATTGTATTATATATAGAAGATAAAGTGGCAGATCTTAGAAATGAATTTAAAAATTTCTTTAAAAATAAAAAAGAAAATTTTGGAAAAAAACATCATCACGATCATGACCATGAAGAAGAACATTCTGGTGATGAAGTGTATTTAAAAGAAGAGGATCTTCTTCCTACTATGGAAGCTATTGAAAAAAGAGAAGAAATGATAGAAAAAAGAATAGATTTTTTTGCTTTAGAAAATAGATTGAATGAAAAACAAATAGAAATGTTAAATTATTATTTCGGATTTGGAAAAGATAAAAGATACTCTATCTTTGAAATAGAAGATATGTTAAAATTAGAAAATGGACAGGGGGAAGAATTATTTCAAAATACCCTTTTAGTACTTTCAACAGTAGAAGGGAAGATGTTTTTATGATAACTAAAAAGATAATCAACTTTCTAGAGGAAAAATATCCTAGAAGTAATGCGGAAGAATGGGACAATGTAGGATTATTAGTTGGTAATATGGATAAAGAGATAAAAAAAATTCAAATATCCATAGATGCTACAGAAAAAGCTGTAGATCATGCAATTGAAAATGGAATAGATATGATAGTAACTCATCATCCTCTAATATTTAAACCATTAAAATCTATTGTAATGTCTGAGCTTCCTGGAAGAAAAATTATAAAACTTATAGAAAATAGAATCAATTTATATTCTATTCATACTAATCTTGATTCTTCAAAATCTGGTTTGAACGATTATATTCTTGAATTACTTAAGGTCAAAAAATATAAGATTATAGATATAAACGAAAATGATGAAACAGCTGGTATAGGGAGAATATACTCATTGGATGAGAAAATTACTATTTCGAAATATGCTGATTTTATTAAAGACAAAATGAAAATAGAAAATGTAAGAATAATAAGCAGTAATATAGAAGCAGAAATAAAAAAAGTAGCTTTAATCAATGGTTCAGGAATGAGTTACTGGCGGAAAGTAAAATCTTTGGGGGCAGATCTTTTTGTAACTGGAGATATAAGTTATCATGATGCATTAGATGCTAAAGAAACTGGACTACATCTTATAGATATTGGGCACTTTGAAAGTGAGAATTGCTTCTCAGAGCTTTTGAAAAAAAAATTAGAGGAGATAGGATTAGAAATATTAATATTTAATGATGGTCCTGTTTTTGAAAATTATTAAGGAGAAAAATCGTGAAAAAGACTTTTTTTGTAATAGGGCTATTAACAATATTTAATATTTCTTTTGCTAAACTCAATGACAATTTAAAAATTTTTTCTCAAGATGAAAAAATAAAAGTAGAAAGTAAAATAACTGAATTAGAAGATAAAAGAAAACTTCACATATATGTGAATACTCTTCCAACTGATGAGGGATTTAGTGTAGAAGATCCAGAAAAAATTATCATATTAAATATAAAAAAAGATGATTCTGGAAAAGGTAAAATTGAATTAAGTTTTTCAAAAGATATAAATGTAGAGGAGTGCCAAGAGGGGATAAATCTTGTTTTAGAAAATGCTGAGAATACTTTATCAAAAGGTGAAGCAGGAAATTATGCTATAGAAGTTTTAGATGGAATAGATGGAGTCTTAGACAAAGTTGATGTGGAAGATCCAATAGTCATAGAAGAAGAAATTGTTGATGAAGAGAGAAATTCATTTTTTATAGGAATGGGTATTGCATTTTTTATAATATTTGCTATTATATTAAGAGTGCTTTTTGTGAAGAAAAAAAGAGACAGCCAAAAATCAAAATAAAAAATTATTTTTTAAGGTATTAGAGTTGATCGCTGCTTGAGCAATCAAGGAGAGGAAAGTCCGGGCTCCGCAGAGCAAGAGGGCAGCTAACGGCTGCTAAAGGTAACTTTAAGGAAAGTGCCACAGAAAACAAACCGCCATATTTATATGGTAAGGGTGAAAAGGCGGTGTAAGAGACCACCAGTTTCTTAGGAGACTAAGAAAGCTAGGTAAACCCCCTCTGGAGCAAGGCTAAATAGGAAAGTAGAAAGGGCTGCTCGTCCTCTTTCAGGGTAAGCTGCTTGATACCATAAGCAATTATGGGGCTAGATAAATGATCATCAAATACAAAACCCGGCTTATTTAATGCCTTAAAAATTTTTTTGAAAAAAAGCAAAAAAAATGTTGACGAAATCTAAAAATTATGGTATTATAATTCTTGTCCACGAGAAAAAGGGACAGAAAAGAAAAGCGATAAAAAAGGACATTAACAACAGAATAGAGAGAGAAGAAAAAATCAACAAAACAATAAATAGGTGTAAACAATCAGTTTTGATAACTGAGTAAATAGATTGAACGAAGAGTTTGATCCTGGCTCAGGAT
>Ga0153982_1000052_pt1 | contig 38810 bp, 39 predicted proteins | sample TSGA066MetaG_FD_104743 | JGI IMG/M metagenome (GOLD analysis project Ga0153982, IMG submission 104743) | Attine ant fungus gardens microbial communities from Georgia, USA - TSGA066 MetaG | ecosystem: Host-associated > Fungi > Mycelium > Unclassified | place: USA: Georgia, Alexander Wildlife...
ATTGGTAATTTGACTAGGGGCTAACGGGTTTTTGTAGGTTGTTCCTTCAGTTAATTTGACTACTACGCCTTTAATTCCCATGTTTTTCATCTTTTGAAATTGTTCTACAGAAATCTCTCCATTGTGAGAGGAAATATCGATAAAATCCACTCTCAGAGGTGTTTCACTGAGGCTGCGTTTACTTCTTAGCAAGGGTTGATTGACAGGGTCATTTTGAGCAAAACTTCCTAATTCATAGTTACTCGTCACGATATTTCTTGCTTCTGCTGGAACACTCGTTATAAGACCTCCAAAAGTTAGTCCTATTCCTAAAATAAATAACTTCGCAGAACGTTTCATTTAACCATTCCTTTCTTTTTTGTTACATGTTACATAATTTATAACACTTATAAATTATTTCGCACTTAATAGAACTCTTTCAGAGCCTGTGCTTGTCTTAACATTGATATCATAAACTAATGTTCCGTCTTTTTTTTCTAATCGCCAATCCAATACTCGTGGAGAAATCCCTCCTACCTTGTTTTTAGCTTCTTCTAGAACTTTTTTTGTAGATTTAGTCCCTTCAAGCTCTTTTGCATTAAATGGTTCTTTATTATTCTCTCCACCGCTAGTAATGCTTTCTTTTTTTACTTTTTCGTTTTGTGGATTTATATATATTTTTTCAGTCTTGTTAACAAACATATACTCATATTCTTTAGAGCTTTCACCAATGTCAAAGTTAATAGACAGAATTTCTGAATTATTCGTATTTTTTTGGTAAATATTTGCTGCGTCTTCAACAGTTACCTTATAGTTTGTGTTTGTTACCTCATCCTTACCCAGACCACAGGCAGTCAAAGTAACGATTCCTCCTAGCATTGCTACGACAAAAAAGATTTTTTTTAAATTCAATACAGTCAGCTCCTAACCTATATTATCATGATTTTATATCCAAAAATGGTAATTAGTTTTATTAAAGTTTGATACTTTATAATTTGTAGTAATTTCTCAAACTATAATTGTCAATCATCATTGTAACTTCTTCTTTTGTCTTAGGATTCACTTCTTTTAATTCTTTAGCTAATTCCTCGAAATTTTTTATAGTTCTATAAGACATCTTAGTGAATATAAGGAATGGATCTATCTCTTGTTTTACACGATTCCGATATTTGGATGCTGTAGTAGTAGATATTCGTCCGTTAGACATTTTTTCAATAGAATACGATGTAATCATTGGATTTCTCAGTAATTCAATAATATCTTTTTTCGTACACATACTTTTTTAGCCCTTTCTTTGATAATTTAATTGGAAATTTATATAAAATAAATTTTCTTTTTCTATTTTAAATATTTTCCATTTACTGGTGCCTGATAGACAAGATCACATACATCCAGAAGAGAAAATAAATTTCATATTTTTATAGTCACTTATTATTTAAGTTACTAATAATCAATACTCATTTTCAAAAATAGTCATCATGATTTTCGCAATGTGCCTTAATCCCGATGAAAATGATTGCTATCATCGAAACAAATTTTAATGATAGTACGAATAACAACCTAAGTTCTCCTTTATCTAATTATCTTACAACATGTTTTATATTAACTTTCCTTAATTTCAAAGTACTTAATCTTATTAAAATATATTCGGGATGCGCTTGTCTATTGAACAATATAAAATTCTGCTAACAATAATGAAAGATTGACTCTAAGTCCATATTAATAGTTTTGGCACAATATTTTGAAATAAACTATTCCGTGACCCTATAATTTCAGTAGAAAGTGAAAATACATGAAGTACATCTTTTATTGTTTTTTCTCAAAAGTATTACCAATTTAGTTTAAGAATAATACATACAAAATTTAGGAATTAACGACTAAAGACACTCATTCATAGATTTCTTTATATGAGCTAACAAATTTTAATCCTGAACTGTTCCTATTGACGAAGGAGAAAAGAAAGAATGGCAAATAAAATAATATGTGCAGGGTAAAAGTAATAGAAGAAACTTTTTAACCCCTTTCCTTTTTCTCCGTTATATAAAATAATAGGAATTGCTGAGAAGAACATCATCCTGTAACAAATAAAGATGGTACAAATAAGGTATATAGTTGTAAACTAATCATTTTTATCGTACTCATTTCACCTATTGTAAATATAAATGAAATTAATCCTATTAAGATAGGAATGATGAACCAAAAGAAGCTTGCAACAAATTTTCTTTCTTTAAGATATGCAATTGATTGCATATAAACTGTTCCTAAAAATAATGTACTAAAAACATTATTTGCTATAATTTCTCCATTAACCACAAAGTATTGATTCAATACTAGATTTATTAAATTCATTACCCAAAAGCCTACGAGTAATCGCAACATATATTTTTTTCGATTACTCGTATGAACAAAACCTTCAGAACTTTCAAATAAAAAAATAGGGGCGGTAATTCTTCCAATCCAATGAAACCATAATGGAACTCCTAAAAAATTGAAAAATTCTGCTAAGTGATCAATTACCATTGTAATCAATCCGATAATCTTTAATTGAAATCCTGTTAAATATTTCTTCATGTTTACAAGCCTCACTATCAGTTTCTCAAATCTATCAAGAAGTTGAAATTTTAACTTCTTGATAGATTTTTTATTCACATTTACTTCAAAAATATATCTTTGTTCTCAATCATATATATTATTCGTTTAAATGGTCCTTGTTTCTACGCCAAGTCGCCATTAACACTTTATCCAGGCACATCTAATAGTGTCCAATGCAATGTCGATTCATAATTACCTGTTTTATTTTCTGGTGGAATAGACAAGGTTATTCCTTTTGTTTCCAACTTATTTTTCCAACGACCTTTACCTTTTGTTTTCGTTCCATGCATTAAAATACTCGCTTTTCCATTTGCTTCTAATTGACAGTCATATTGATTAGGCTCCTCTGTTTCTAAATCAGATTCTAGTTTTCCCTTCGGAATAAACAAGCTCACTCCTTTCAAAATACTATTACTATTTTCTTTATCTAGAAACGGAGATAGTTCAACTTGTAATTGCCAATCTTTTCCTTCGATTGAAGGAGTTTCTACTTCTATTATTGGATTTTCTTTCTTATTAACTACTGATTTATTTGTTGATGCAAGAATATGGTCTTCAAAGTCAAAAAAAGGTACCTCTTTTATTGTAAAAGCTTCTTTTTTCACAGTTACTGTAAATTCAGAATCTATATCTTTCACTTTTCCTCTATGAGTATACTTCATTTTATGAATACCTGGTTTAGAGGTATCAATACTTGCGCCATTTTTAATAATTCGCGGGTCTTCCCAAGGAACAGAATGTCCGTCTTCGTCTGTCGCACTAACAAAGTTTTCTTTAGGAACCCATCGTTCCCCTACGTATATTTCACTATCTTTTGTCTTGATGCTTGATTTATTTTCTTTTACTTTTACTTTAGCTATATAACGTTTCCCATTTCCATTCCTAGTAAAACTATATTCAATTTCATTAATACCGGGTTTGGATATATCAACAGTACCTTCATACGCAATACGTGGATCTCCCCAATAAACAGGATTTCCATCTTCGTCTAGTGCACTAACAAAGTTATCCTCAGGAAACCATGGCTCCCCTACGTATATTTCACTATCTCTTGTCTTGATGATTGTTTCATCTTCTTTAACTGTTATTTGGGCTGTAGAATATACCGCTTTCCCTTTAGTATCACCCTTATATTTGATGTTATAAATACCGGGTTTGGATACATCAACAGTACCTTCATACGTAATACGTGGATCTCCCCAAGAAATACTCCTCCCATATCTGTCTCTCGCACTAACAAAGTTTTCCTTAGGATCCCACGACTCCCCTACGTATTTTTTACTATCTTTTGTTTTAATGCTACTTTCATCTTTAACTCTTACACTAGCTGTAGCATAACGCCCATTCGCATCATTATCAACCTTATATTTGACCTTATAAATACCTGGTTTTGATATATCAACAGTACCTTCATGCGTAATACGAAAATGGCCCCAATTCATACCACTTCCATATTTGTCTGTTGCACTCACAAAGTTATCCTCAGGACTCCATGACTCTCCTATGAATACTTCAGTATCTCTTACTTTAATGCTACTGTTATCTTCAACTGTTACGTAAGCAAATGCTCCACCCCCATGGTTGTTCATATAATAGAAGATCTTATAAACACCAGGTTCGCGTACATTTACTGCACCCGACGTCGTGAGCAATGGATGACCCCATTCAACAACATTACCATTTCCGTCATCTCCACCAATAAAGTTATCTCTAGGATGCCATGAGTCTCCTACATATATTTTACTATCTTTTACCTTTAGATTAATAAGATATGGCTCAATCTGTCCATTAGTTAGTGTGGTTTCTGTTTCTGAAAAAACTGTCTGTTCTTGATATCCATAAAATAATAGTATCCATGTGGTTAGAAGTAATATGGCTTTTTTTTTCATATTAGCAATGTCTACCTCACTTTCTTTTTATTTTACACAATAAGTAAATAATAATTCCTACAGTTAAAATAATCATAGAAATTAATACATATATTATATAATTATTTTTATTTGTTGAATCTTTCACATTGACTGCATCTTCATTATATTTTTTTGCATTGTCTCTTATCTCAAAGCCTTGATTAAACGACCACTTTTGACCAGCTTTATCAATTGCATTTAGTTTTAAAGTATATTTACCTGATTGAAATGCTTGATTATCCCATGAAATTGGAAAGTTATAGTTTGAATTTGGAGCCATTGATTGATTCTTTTTGACCGTTTTATGAAGGACTTCTGTACCATTTTCTTTATAGACTTCAGCGGTAACAGTCATATCCGTAATCATTGTCGCAGTAATATTTTGAAGATTAGCAAACAGTGTCGTCCGATAATTATTTAAACCGGGCTCAACTGTATTTAGTTTTAATTCTGGCGTTACTTTTTCCTCTGTTTCTGTCACCTGCAACCCGATAACATAAGAATAGTCATTTTTTATTTGAAATTTTTGATTCGTAGAATCTTCTTTATCCTTCTTATGAATATGGAAACCACCTAAAAGAATTCCTTCAAATTTTTGTTCAGGCACTGTAATAGTATACGGTACTTCTTTTTTTTCTTTACTATTCAACTTAACAGTTTGGTCACCCGTGATAAGTTCTTTTAAATCGTACGCTAAACTACTATCTTTTCCTTCTTTTACTCCTTTGTAATCAATGACACCATTGTCATTCGTTTGTGCTGTATGATAATTCACTTCTAATTCAATTGGATTTTCTGAATGATTTTCAAAAGTAATACTAATTATTTGCTTTTGTTTAGGTTTCATGAACAAATCGAAATACGTATGTTCGTTGTTTCGCTGATTTTCTGGCAAGTTCGCCTTGACACTATAAGTCATGTCCGCTGCACAGACTTTATTGGCAGGTAATATTGCGATAAAACAAATTATACAGAGTGAATAGATGATTTTTTTCATTAGTTATTCCTCCTATTTGCTCTTCTTATTGATAGAATAGTAGCACTTAGAAAAAAAGCTAAAATTCCCAATATAAATAATAACCCATCCATTCTTAAACCAGTACTAGGCAAAAGTTTTTTTTGAATTCTATCTAAACTCATATTCTGAGAATCTTTTCTTTTTGCCTGTTCTTGCTTCTCTGAGCTTTCTACAAATGTAATTGTAACTTGACTATCAGCATTTGATTTTTGTTGTGTATTAGTAGCGTGTACATCCTCTTTGACTAAAAATCCACTTAATATGAATAAGAGTACAGCCAACTTTTTCATATTTATTCACCTCTAACTTTTCTATATGATGTATGTATCTTCCTCTCTAAAGCTAATATCTAGATATTAGCTTTAGAGAACCTATTTTTATTAGGCAGGCGCATCGGTTAATTCCCAATGGATAACGCTTGAATAACTTTGTTTAGCTTTCGCTGAACCAGCAGGTACTTTTAATTGTATATTCGCATTATTATCTTTTGCTCCTGAAAATACATCTAGCCAAGTACCCATACCTTGATCTGTTCCTGCTTGCATAATTACTTGCAAATCTTTGTTTAAGTTGACATCATATCCTTGAGGTTTTTCAGATACGTTTCCACTTGTTGATTTGATGGTCCCGTTTTTTAAAGAAAGTTCTGCTCCTTTTAACGTTTTTGTCTTATCTTCATTGTTAAACTCATCAATAGAGGCTTTTAGTGTCCAGCCAGCTCCAGTACCTCGCCGATCAGTTACCTGTACATAAGGATGTTCTGTCTTCGCATTATAAATAGTTTCTTTCTCTTTAATTTCTTGTTCTCCGAAATCAATGCTTGAAACATAATCAATTGTAAGAGGTCCAATATTTCCTGTACCAGGGTCTGGGTCTGGATTTGGTTTTTCTGGATCAGTGGGATCTACTGGGGGGGTTGGTTCAGTAGTTTCACCTACAACTGTCTTTACTGTACTTTTTGATTCTGCTTCACTTTTCATTTCCGCGTGTGTAGTTTGAACACTAACAAAAATTGTAGTAAGAAGTAAACTGGTTCCTAAAAATAGTTTTTTCATACGTATATTTCTCCTCCTGTTTTCTTTGTCCGTAAAAAATGCTAAATTGCGTCCACACTATCTTTGTATGGACAAAATTCGTCCTCAAAATAACTTATCAGATTTCCACTAAACATAGTGGCTTTTTCATGTGTAGCTTAGCTATAATTCCTCCTTTTCTTTAGTTAAGATAACCAAACACATTATGCCAATCTGTAATTACTTCAAGACATATATACTTGGTATACACCTATTTATCCTTATGAGATACAGTATTTAATTATATTAATTGTCTAAAAAATCATAGTGTTGACTTATTATTCACTTGGTATATGAATCTTTATACTTTACAAAACAGTTGCACGAATAAAAATAAATAGGTACCTTGTGTACACTGACTATATCTCACTTAAAAGTTAGCATCTTTTCCCGCCAATGTCTTATCTTGTTTTTTTACTTTTTTATTTTTTTTGGATAAAAACCCTATCTAATAGTACAAACCGAAAGACTAACCTTCTGTTACAACTAGAAATATTCAGTTCTATATTGATACAAATAAAAAAAACCTCAAATTTTATTAATTGAGGTTTAGCTTAAATTTATTTAGTGTTTAAAATACTGTTTACATATTCAGCGATTGAAGAACACCAAGTATGAGGATCTAAAGCATGAGGAATTAAAAAATATTTTTTTTCTTTAGACGAGCTGGAGGGGGTGTCAGAAATAATAATGTCTGCCAAGTTATGACTTTCTACTATTTCTAAAATTTTTGTACTATATCTATTTTTCAGTGTATTTACAATAATCATTCTGTCTTCTGAATGGTGCTGAAATTCAATATATATTTTTAAGGGTTGTTCCATAGCTAATTTAACATAACTAGTGACTAAAGGAATTAGGCTATATTTTAATTTTGAGTATGACGTTTCATCTTTGTAAATATAAAAAGACTTATCAAATAATAGTTCAATACGTCTGTCAACGACACCTTTAAATTCTACAGTATGTTTTTCAAACATAAACTGATGTAACCCTAAATGATGAATAACAACTAACCTTTTACATAATGTGTACAACAGCTCATAATAATATTCTTGAGATATCGAAAAATGTTCTTTTATGTCATTTAGAAAATACATACAAGTTTGTATAATTTCATTTTTTTCAAGTGTCGTATAATTCTTTCCAACTATAATTTTCTGTTTTCTATCACGTAATTCTTGTGTGAAATAATGGACCATGAATAAGAAATGAATGTTCCTATCATTATTTAATAAGTCATCGGTTTGATTTATATAAAATGGAAATTCGCTATCGTTATCCAGTACCTTCCCCAACTCAACAATATTTTTAGATAGGTAAATCAAAGGTTCATAATTGTGAGAGGTTATTTTGTAGATTGCTAAAATATTCAAAATTTTATCTTTGTTACAATCGGTGAGTAACTTTAATCTATCTAATATTTTTTTGGACTGGTAAGATAACAGCATTTCTTTTTCCCTGTCCTGGAATACCCATTCCTTTCCATCGAAAACTAACATTACTAATAAATAGTGAAAAATTATTTTAGAAGATTCACTTCCCTCAATATAGATATCCGATTTATTAACTTTCACTAATTTTAAATCTGTTTCTAAATAATAGAAAAATTTTTTCAATCTTTTTATTATTTTATAAGTGTACGAATCACTATAGAACAAATGATCCGCTAATTCTTGTAAACAAAAATAGCGTTGCTCTAATACGAATAGCAGTGCTTTGTAAACACTTGAAGAAAGTAAATATTTTTTTCTTAACTGCGTAAGCAACATTATATAAGTTTCTTCATTTATTTCAGAATTAAGTGAAACAAACTTATCTTTAACTACTGCTATATTGTTAACCCTATCAAAAGAGTACAGACTCTTGACTTCTTCATCCAATAGTTTTAGCACTCTTTTTAATTCATTTTTAGAAACTTGGCAAAGATTTTCCAGCTCATTCATTTGCTTGCCTCTAGGATACAGATTATGAACTATAACCAAGCTCTTTAATTGCGTTTCGCTTAATACAAGACTTTTTAATTTATCTAGTTTCATATGAATTCTCCTTCTGATCATCTATATTTTAATTGGTGTATACCAAAAATAGGATTCCGTTAAAGATAGGATTCAAATACGAAGTAAGAAATCAACAAAATTTTAGAACATCAACCACTATACTTGATGTGTAGTCCTAATACAATAGATAAAAAGATTTAAACATATATCAATTTTGTAAGTTATTTAAATGAGACCTAATATTATTCATACTAAAATACACGATTGAACAAACATTAAGAGTGTATGTTTGTTCAATCGTGTACGGATGATTTATAGTTAATCTTCTTTTGAAAAAAGGAAAATATTTACACCCAAAAAATTATACATAAAAAAACATTTAAACTAAATTAGAGAAATCATGATTTATCGCTTGTAAAAATACAAAACTATTATTTTTATACCCAAACTCTAAAATACAACAATTTGAAAATTTTATCTTCGAAACTTTTTCATACGCTAGCCATTTTTGAATAAATAGATACATAGCTCCCCCATGACTAACTGCCAAAACGTTCTGGTTATTTTCTTGTTCCATAATTTTAGTAAGTCCTTTGTTTATTCTTTCCTGCACCACTTTTGAAGACTCCCCGCCATAAGGCACAAAAGAATCACCATATGAAGTTTCCCCAATAGGTCTTTTAGGGTTTAAATATTCTCTTTCTCCTTCAAATATACCAAAATTCCATTCTTTTAGTTCCCTTATACGCTTATATTTTTTATTTCCTATAATTATTTCTAGTGTATCTGATGCACGCTCTTGTGTAGAGGAATAATAAGCATCTAATTTAATATTATGATTTTGGAAGTACTCTTTTGCAATTCTTGCTTGTTTTATTCCTACTTCAGTCAAAGGTGAGTCACTTGCTCCTTGAATTTTCCCTAATTTATTAAATAGCGTTTCACCATGTCGCATAAGATAAAGCTTCTTCATATTATCAGTCTCATCTGCTTTTGAATTTGTTGTTTTATCAATCATCTACCATTCTCTTCCTTATCTATTGATTTTAGCACACGAGCGGGAACGCCACCTACTACAGTGTAGGGTGGAACATCTTTTGTGACGACCGCACCTGCTGCAACTACTGACCACTCACCAATCGTTACACCTGAAGTAATCGTAACATTTGAACCAATCCATACGTTATTTTTTAACACAATTGGCGCATAATGATTTTTACGTTTATTCTTTGGAAATAGGTCGTGATTAATTGTAGCAAGTACTACATTATGTCCTATAAATACACCATCACCAATCACAATCCCACCTTGGTCTTGGAAATGCGTCCCTGAGTTTATAAAGACATTTTTGCCAAGTGTAATGTTTTTACCAAAGTCCGTATAAAAAGGTGGAAATATACGAAAAGTTTCATCTACTTTTTTTCCAATCAAGTAACTCATAATTTCTCGTAATTCCTCTTCTGAATGATACTTGGTATTCATTTCCATTCCAATTTTTATCGCTTCTTGATAAAGCTCCTCAGCATACGCATCTCGCTCTAAATCAACAGGGGCATCACTTCTGTACCCATTAATAACATCTTCAATACTTACTTTCATTATTAACACTCCTTTAGACTATCATAAAATTCATTTTTAACAGGCTCTAGCCATTCGTTTGATGTTTCTACCCCAGGCACTTCAATCGCTAAGTGGCTAAACCACTGATCTTTCTTTGCACCGTGCCAATGCTTTACATTGGCAGGTATTGTAATGGTATCCCCTGGCTTCAGGCTTTGTGCTTCTTTTCCTTCTTCTTGATACCAACCTTCACCATCTACGCATATCAAGATTTGGCCTCCTCCTGATTTCGCATGATGAATATGCCAATTATTACGGCAAGCTGGTTCAAACGTGACATTGGCAATAAACACTGTTTCTTTTGGATCAGTCAATGGTTTCAAATAACTTTGACCAATAAAGTATTCTGAATAAGCTGTGTTTAATTCCCCTTGACCAAACAATCCCCCATGTTCTTCTTTGTTACGGTCCTCCACATACACTTCTTTCGCCAATCGAAACGCTGCCCAAGCATTCGGCCATCCTGCATAAAATGAAAGATGTGTTAATAATTCAGCCATTTCTGTCTTAGTTACACCATTTTTCCGAGCAGTTTCCAGATGATAGTTCAAAGATGAATCGATAACTCCCTTTGAAATGAGCGCCGTTATTGTCACAATAGAACGCATTTTCAAAGAAAGTTTATCTTCTCTTGCCCATACTTGACCAAACAACACATCATCATTCAGCTCAGCAAATTTGGGTGCAAATTCACCTAAAACATCTCTTCCAGCAGTTTGTTTCTCAATCATTTACAAATTCCTCCTATCTTACTTCCAAATTTTGATAAAAAAATTCGGTCATTTTATCAAATGGAATGATGTCTATTTTGTCGTAGAGATCAGTGTGTGTTGCTTTAGGAATAATTAGCAACTCCTTGTTATCTCCTTGCAACTTCTTAAAAGCGTCTTCTGCGAAATATCGAGAATGAGCTTTTTCACCATGAATAATTAACACCGCACTAAAAATCTCATCACTATAAGACAGAAATTTAGTATTTAACAATGAAAGAGCAGACGTCATATTCCAACCTTCATTTGAGTTCAACGATCGCTTATGATAGCCGCGGTCTGTTTTGTAATAATCGAAATAATCTTTAATATAATAAGGCGCACTTTCTGACAAACTATCTGGAACACCACCCGAACGAGCATAATCCCCATTTTTGAAATCTTCAATACGTTGTGCATTGAGTTGTTGACGCATTTCATATCGACCATCTACATCAATAGAATCAAAATAACCATTAGCTGTTACACGAGACATATCATACATAGTCGAAACAACGGTTGCTTTTACTCTTGTATCAATTGCAGCTGCATTTAGTGCCATGCCGCCCCAACCGCAAATACCAATAATTCCAATTTTATCCTGAGCAACATTTTTTTGGACAGACAAGAAATCAACAGCCGCTTGGAAATCCTCAGTGTTAATATCTCCAGAAGCAACATTACGTGGGATCCCTCCACTTTCTCCAGTAAATGACGGATCAAAAGCTATCGTCAAAAAGCCCCGTTCTGCCATTGTTTGAGCATAAAGTCCTGATGATTGTTCTTTAACTGCCCCGAACGGACCGCACACAGCAATTGCAGGAAACTCTTCCGCTTGTCTTTTTGGTTCATATAAATCAGCAACTAGAGCTATTCCAAATCGATTAGTAAAAGTCACTTTACGATGATTAACCTCAACGCTTTTTTGGAATACCTTATCCCATTTTTGAATCATTGTAGTATCTTCTAGCATCCTTGCTTTCCCTCCTATAGTTGACATTTAATTTTTTTAATAATACAATCTTACTACCTAAACTTAACTTTAGGTCAAGTCTGATTATAAAAATTTTTCAGGAGGAGCTATGACAGCATATTCAATCGGCGAAATATCAAAAATGTTTAACATTCCAGTTTCAACTCTCCGCTATTATGATAAAGAAGGATTATTTCCTGAAATAACGCGTGTTTCCGGTATTCGAAAATTTTCTAATAACGAAATTGAAGCTTTAAGAGTGATTGAGTGTTTGAAGAAATCTGGATTAGAAATTAAAGATATTAAACAATTTATGAAATGGACAAAATTAGGGTCAGAAACTTTCAAAATTCGAAAAGAACTATTTGAACGACAAAAAGTAAGCGTAGAAAAAGAATTGCGACAAATGGAAAAAGTTCTTGATATGATTAAATTTAAATGCTGGTACTACGATGAAGTCCTTAAGCAAGGGAACGAGGTGGCTGTTAAATCAAAAATTCCAAATAACTTACCAAAAGAGGTAAAACTTTATTACGAAAACTCTCATTAATTTGAAACGATTGTACATTTAATGAGTTAATCTAAACAAAAAACAAACGTTATTTAAATTAGTAGAGTAGATTTGTCACTAGCACTTTAATTTTTATAGACTACACTATTTAACTAAGTTCAAAAAGCAACAACTGCTAGCAGCAGAGCTAACAATCGTTGCTTTTTGAACTTATTTACTATACAAACAAAAACATTAAAAACCAGTATTATCTATACTTTCCAAAAAAAACTACTATACAAAAACATAATTATTTTATATTTACTATAATTTAAACTACGGTCTGAGCTTATTATAATTCATTCTTTTATCGTACAACATTAAATATTCTAAAATGATGACACTACTTCTTACAGTTATATTTCAAAAACCTTGCTAACTGATTTTAATACTACTTCATCTTCTTCATGAGTAGTTAAAATAATACCCTTATCTTCTGATATCTTAATATCTATAATCTTATATAACATTTTTTTTCTTTTCTTATCTACAAAAGCAAACGGTTCATCTAAAATATACCATTCTCTTTCTAAAGACATCAAAATAAGAGCATAAAGGAACTTTTTTTCCCCTCCTGAAAGCATTCCCCATTGTTTTTTAAGCAACTTATCAATATCTTCACGCTTAAGAATTTTATCGCTTAATTGATAAAAAGATTGAATACTTTTTTTTCCGTCCAAACCATAACTAAATTTCAGAAAGTCCATTCCTGATAAACGATCAGAAAAATATATGTTTTGATTAATATATATGATACTTTCATTCCCCTTAATTACAGTTCTTTTTGCCTTTTTTACTCCTGAAATGTAATCTAATAGTAAGGTTTTTCCGTTACCATTATCACCAGTAAATAAATTATACTCTTTTAAAATATTCATACTTATTTTTTTATCTACATAAGGAATATTTAAATCCTTTATTTCGATCATAGCTTTACCTTCTTTCATTTGAAATCGGTTCAAATTTAACTATAGAATACATACTAATAAAAACTAAAAATATTGAAAAAGTAACATATTTGAAGACATCCATATTTTTATGTTCAATTAAAACATTAGATAAAATTGACAGAGGGTTATATTTATTTAACTCTATATTCGTATTTAACAATATAAATAAACCAAAAATTAGCATTGTAAATATTGAATTTATAGTATTAGCATGCATTTTTTTTATTAGAGTTAAATTGTAACTAAAAAATGCAACTGGTAAACACGCTATAATAGTAATAAAGCTATATAAAAAAAGACGGAGAAACGATAATGGTAGTAAAATAACCACAATTAAATTAAGTAAGTTTACACTGATAAAGCTAAACATAATTTGCGTCAATAGATTGCCTAAAAAAAATGCCCAAGGTGAATTATTTATTGAAAAAATTGTTTTTAAGCTTCCATATTCCTTTAATTGTAATGCGTAAACTCCTACTCCATAAACATAGGAACAAACAACAATATATACCCACCAATATGCCAATTCCCATTCATTTGTTACACTTCTATAATTCATAAAAAAAGTAATTACAGGTAAGGCTATTGACCACAATAAAGGGATTTTATCTTTCAGTAACATTTTAATATTAAACAATGCATATGATTTAACTGAGATAAACATTTTCACTCCTCCTTACGGAAATGGTAACAGTTCTGAAAAATTTTTTCTTTTTAATTTTAATATATTCTCTATATTTAATATTATTTCTTTCGAAAAATTTCTTGGTGCCATGTTGGGAAACCACTTTGGGTCAAATACCTTTACTACTTTCACATTCTTAGCATGATTATTTTCAAACATTGTAATATACGGAGACATATTAAGAGAATTGCTTATATTTTTGATAGTAAATATATGACTTACTTTTTCTATTTTCTCTTCATTATTCAGAAGAACAAATTCACTACCTTCAAGATATGCATATAAATCTTTAACTTCTTTCGAGCTCAATCTATCAAAATAGTCATGATAAATGTCCTTATTGTCAATTACTAATCCAGAGTCTTGACTAACTTTTCCTTCTTTATATTTTGAATGCGATGTAGCAAAATATTGTAATATTTCTTTTTGTGATTTTATTACTGCTTTTCTTGCTGATTGACTAGTTCCCAAACCCACTGCTTTGTATTTTTCACCATATCCAACGGCAAGTACTACGTAAAGGTTCTTACTTAAAGATATATTATAATATTTGACATTGTCTAAATAATTAGTCAAATATCGGTCTATTTTTTTTATTTCTTCTATCTTATCTATATTTAATTGCTGAGCCTTAGTATGAAACAAGAAGTTAGTAATATAGCTCTGTCTTTCAAAGAATTCTTTATACGCTGTCCATATCAATGGCTTTGATTTTTTATGTGAGGCCATACCAGAAGAATCAACAAAACTATTCTTAAACAAAATCATATCAAGATTAACTTGTTTAATGCTTCCATCAATTAAATTCGTAGCAATAACCGTATGCTCTTTTGGTGAATTTTCGTTGATGAGTGTTTCTCGCTCCAAATACTCTCCTAAAGTTGAAAGAATATGCTGCCTTTTATTCTTTAAATCAACCTCATAGGCTTTGATAGGTCTTTTAGAATATTTTTCTATATATACGTTATAGTGATGTGACATAAATAAATCCTCATTTAAAACAAAATTCACCTTATTTCTTAAAAAACCTTTCAAAAGTATTCTCCTTTCTATCATTGGATAGGACAATCAATAGAATAATCAATTAAATATCTATTAATAATCTCTTTATCTTTTTGTCTTTCAATGTTTATCTTAATTGGTACAGAATTTAGTAACTGTTTGGATATACATTTTATTGTTTTAACTCCTCTATTTATGTCATCTCCAATTACGGATATCTCAACATGGTTAATCCAATCAGCAGTTTCAATGTATTTCGTAGCTTGTATAGAATCTTTTGTAATAACTTTGTATGTTTCATCCATAAACTTTACTTTTTTTAAAATTTGTTTATGCAATTTATCAGAAAATTTATTTGCTTTTGCTAAGGGATTATTAAAAGTTTGCCACTCTATTCCCTTAGCTTCTTTCAAGGCCAAAATTAGAGATTGTTCCATAGTAATACTACAACATACACCTGAGGTTAGTAATTTTCCTTCTAAAAACCCCATCACGATCACTGTTGAATAATTACTAAGTTCACGAACTACATAAATTTTAAACATATTTGAAATAAAATTATAATCATTAATTAAGTCATGAATTTCTTTATCTTGTTTTAACTTTTCCCCTTTCAAACCATACCAAAAACAAAATACTTCATTTTTCTCAATCAATTCTGTTAGTGCCTTTTGGATTATTACTTCTGAAAGTTTTCCAGATGAAGTTCCTGTCGTATCATTAAATCCGAACTCATGATCTCCATATCCAAATTCTGAATATTTTCTGCTACTTACAATATTTTTTTCTAAATTTACAGAAGAAATAGTTTTATTTGTACTTAATGGTATCCCCAAGAAAAATCTTTCTAAATATTCATTATAACTTTTAATAAGTGATAACTGTTTATTTTCGTCAACTGAGAAAGCACTACCTGCTGTCGTTCCTTGCTTAATCTTGACACGTGAAAAATTCACATATCCAATATTTATATTTGATAAAAACATATCACTTTTCACACCGTAGGAACTTTTATTCGTGAATATCATTAGTTAACACCTCTAAAATTAAAGCTTCCATTAACAAACATTTTCTCAAGTTTATACCTAATCCATTTGTCAGTTGTTGCTCTGGTACTAGCATTTCGTTTATTATTATGTTTTTTTCTTTACTAATCGCTAATTGACTGCTTTTAGAAACATAACCAATTTCTTTTATACCATTTGTGTACGCCTTTTTTTTATATAAACAAATTGCATCCTCTATGTTTAAAAAAAAAGCTAACACCAGTTTATCATTTACTATTTCTCTAATCTTAGTTACATCAGTTTCATATAGAATCAAAAAATTATTTTTAAAATCAAAAGAATAACAACCAGTATTTACATTCCCTATTTTTTTTGTTATGGCTAGTATTGGCATACTAACTTTATATATAAAGGAAGCATAATTTTTTTGTAAATCACTAACTAACGTTTTTATAAAGACAGGTAACTCATCAAAAGGATATACCGCTAACCTAATATCCGAGTATTTCACATTATAAAGACCTAAAACATCGCTCAATTCATCTAAATTATTTTCTTCTACTTGTTTATTCACTACCCTTTGTTGATATTTTAACGTATCAATTAAATATGCTTCATCTAATAGTACATTCTTATATTCATTCCAATAATAATCACTCATAGCAATCACAATACCCCCAATGATAAGCAATATCTTTTGAAACTAAATGATTATTTAAATCAATAGATAAAACTTCATCTAAGTCACATTTCATTAAATCGCTATCCAAATTCCTCATTATGGTATAAACTATCGTAAAATAATCATCCTTTTGCAACGGGTATTCTATAGCAAAATTTTGTGATTTTGTATAAAGTAAATCTATAATTGTCTGAAAATTAGCTGTATCAGAAGTTATTTCTCCTCTTAATTGGCTTTCTAGTTCAGAAAAAAAACATATTGGACATGGATTGTACCATTCCCTTTTATAGAAATTCGAAAAATAAATATGATGATTATAGCTAAAAATTATTTTAATGACTACATTCTTTTCCTTGGCTATATTTACAATATTTTCATATTCTTTAAAATTGAAAGCCTTTAAAAATACTATAAGCAATTTACCATCCATATTTTTAGATTCTAAGTGGGAAATACTACTCTGATGACTAATTGTAAATTTTTCGGAAAACACGTAATCGAATAATTCAGAAAATTCAGAATCATAGGTATATACCAAAACCTCATTAACCTTATTATTTTCTATATCTAGCTTTTTAATTAATTTATTTTCTTCTAAAAAGACCAGTACATTATTAATCATGTTGCTCCTAAAATAATTGGATAATAGAGATTCCTCAAAATTTATTACTTCATTTTTTTCTAAATCTTTTAACATTCTAACTAAATTTTTATTAGTAATAATTATCGAAGATAGTTTTGTTTGAAAGAATGTTTCTTTTTCACTAAGATCATGCCATATAAAAGGGTTTACTTTATACATTTTTTCACTCCTTTTTAATTGATTATGTAAAGAGGTAAGTGCGTCCACTTACCTTATGAAGTTTCTATTCTTCTAATCCTGTGGCACCCCCACAACAACAGCAGCAACAACAACAGCAGCCACCGCCACCGCCGCCTCCACCACCGCCTCCACCTTTAGAGACAGTAATGTTCTCAACGACAGAACCATACCCAAACCCATATAATTCAGTCTCTTCATTAATTGCATTTGGGGTTTTTTGCGACACTAAAACTTCTTCAACATTCATTTTAATACACCTCCGTTATAATTTTATCAATATTGATGAAATTATTTTACCACTATCCAATCATTTTTCAAGCGAAAACTCATCGTATTCTAATTAAAAAACGTATTTTTATACTGAAAAATCTAAAAATCTTTGATTAGACAACAAAAACAAAAAAATTAATAACAAAACAACTATCATTAATTTTTCTATTTTTATATCAATGAAAATTCTAACAAAAATAATTTTTAAAATATTTATTTTATCACATTAAAATTATAATATACAATGCATATTCGCATATTTTCGGATTTTACCTCTTTAATAACAATTGTGAATACCTAGTTTTATGAATTGATACTTACTATAAGGAAAGCATATTGTTTAATAACAAAACATATTTAAGTATTTAAAAAGCAACAACCGCTAACAAAAGAGCTAACAATCATTGCTTTTTGAACTTATTTACTGTACGAAAAAAGACATTAAAAACCAGTATTCTCAATACATTTCAACAGAAACTACTACCTGAAATCATAATTTCTGTATACTTCACTCAATTAATTCCTCTCTGTTCCTGTATCTTCACAGGTCAATGTCTTTGCAAATTATACATCAAATAAGGGGCGTTTTTCTAGTGCTTAGTCGAAAAAAAATAGTTGTTTCATAAGTTCATTGTCTTATGAATCAACTATTTGATAACTTTCTCTCTTGCTTATTGCGCATTCAGGATCCACATGAATCCGACAAAAACAAAGAACAAGCCATACATAATTGGCGAAACTTCTTTCCCACGTTTTGCCGCAATCATTGTAATTGGATAGAAGATAAAGCCTAAGGCAATCCCATCTGAAATGCTGTATGTCAATGGCATTCCTAACAAGATTAAGAAGGAAGGAATCGCAATTTCCATCTCGTTCCATTTAATTTTGCTTAAGGATTGTGCCATCAAAACACCAACAATAATCAACGCTGGTGCTGTAACTTGCGAAGTGACAACTGCTAACAAAGGAGAAAATAGCAAACTGAAAATAAATAAAATCCCGGTTGTAATAGCTGTGATTCCTGAACGACCACCCACAGCAATCCCCGCAGATGATTCGACATATGCGCCAACTGGCGATGTCCCTAATAGAGAACCAGCTAACATCGCTGTTGAATCAGCGGCTAAAGCTTTCCCCACACGCGGCATTTTATTGTCCTTCATAAAACCTGCTTGATTGGCTAAGCCCACCAACGTACCAGCCGTATCAAAGAATGTTACTAATAGGAACGTTAAAACCACGACCCACATTTGAATCGTATTGATATCTTTCACATGTCCTAACGCCACTAAAAATGTTGGTTCTAAACTTGGCGCGCTTGAAATAATCTTATCAGGCATTGGAATAACGCCTGTCGCTAAACCAACAATCGTTGAAATCGCCATCCCAATAAAAATACCACCCGGTACTCGACGAACTAACAAAATTGCAGTTACGACTAAGCCGACAATGGTAACCCACGTTGAACCAACATTCAAAGGTCCTAAGCCAACGAGTGTCGCATCATTAGCCACAATTAAGCCACCTTGGCTTAAACCAAGAAAAGCAATAAACAACCCGATCCCACCTGAAATGGCAAATTTCAAGTCTGCAGGAATTGCATCAATAATTAGCTCGCGTAATTTAAAAATTGTAATTAAAATAAATATCAATGAAGCCACAAAAACGCCTGCTAATGTCGTTTGCCAAGGAATCCCCATACCAACAGAGACTGAATAAGCAAAGAATGCATTAATTCCTAAAGCTGGTGCTGTCGCAATCGGATATTTCGCCAACACACCCATTAAAATACAACCTAAGGCACTCGCTAAAGCGGTGGCAGTAAAAACAGCGCCTTCGTCCATGCCAGAAGCACCAAGTACGGTTGGATTAACGAACAAAATATACGCCATTGAGATAAATGTGGTGAAACCAGCTAACATTTCTCGCTTCATATTCGTATTCAATTGTTCAAGTTCAAAATATGAACTTATTTTTTCTTTCATGTTCCGTCCTCCTAAAATCTAAACATTTTACAATGTTCGTAAAATATTCAATTTATTAATGAAACAACGTGTTTAATCATATAATAAACCAACAAATAAGTAAATATCAAATTCTAAATTCTGTAAAAAACGAACAATCACGATTAAAAAAAGTATTCCTTTCTAGGAATACTTTTTAAATTAAATCGTTTGTGTGGTCGGGCGAACAACCATTTCACTGATTGACATACGATCTGGCGTGTCTATGGCAAAGACCACTGCTTGCGCAATGTCTTCCGCCTTTAAGCCCCAACTTAACTGTTCTAGATGTAACGTTTCAGCTACTACTCGATTAGAAATTGTTTGATAAAGTTCTGTTTGTACAGCACCTGGTGAAATAATCGTTGATTTAATGTTATTCTCTCTTTGTTCTTGTCGCAATCCTTCCATAATTGCTCGAACAGCAAACTTTGTTCCACAGTAGACAGCCGAATCTGGATAAACGACATGTCCTGCCACAGAATCAGTAGCAATAATCTGCCCTGATTTTTGTTCAACCATAATTGGAAGAACTGCCGCAATGCCATTTAAAACACCCATAATATTAATATCTAGCATTTGACGCCATTCTCCTTTTGGTGCTTCAATAAGAGGCGCCGTTGGCATAACTCCTGCATTGTTAAAAAGAACATCAATTCGTCCATATTTTTCCATTGTAAGCTTGATTACACGCTGAACTTCCTCTTCTTTCGTTACATCTGCTTGTTGCACGAGAATCGTTGCTTCAGGAAGTTCTTTTTTTATAGCAATTAAACGTTCTTGTCGACGTGCTGCAATGACTAACTTCGCTCCTTTTCTGGCAAGTAAACGGGCTGTTGCCTCACCGATGCCACTGGAAGCGCCCATGATAACAATAACTTTTTCTGATAATGATTTCATTATATTTCCTCCTTATCTTCCTGAATCCAACGAATAATTTTAGCTGGTGTTCCTGCAACAATAGCGTTAGCTGGCACATCTTTAGTTACAGTCGCATTAGCTGCTACGATAGCATTTTCACCAATCGTAATACCTGGTAAAACAGTGACACCCGCGCCTAACCACGCAAATTTTTTAATGGTAATCGGTGCTAGCAATACACCTCGCCGTTTCATTGGCAGTTCCGGATGATTGACACTTAAGAGATTAACGCGCGGACCAATTAAAACATTGTCTTCAATTATAATGCCCCCTAAATCAACAAACATAGCTGCCCGATTAATAAAAATATTTTTACCAAAATGTATATTGCGTCCAAAATCTGTATAAAAAGGTAATAAAATCGTAACGGTTTCGTCAATTTTGTCTTGGATAATCGTGGCAAGAAGATTCCTTACTTCATTATGTGTATAGGCTTGTTGATTTAATTCTATTAAATAGCGACTATTTTCCTCTTGAATCTGATGAATAAGTTGAAATAGTGGTTCATCTTTATCAATGCTACCTGTTGCAATTAGTTCTTGGAGATTTTTTGTAAGCATTCCTAATCGCCTCCTTTTGCTAAATTTATCGTAATACGTGACAACTCCTCTGTCTAATACTTATAATAAATAGATAAGTATGCGTTTTAGTTATAGGAGGGAAAGTAATGGAATTACGAGTGATTCACTATTTCTTAGCAGTGGTCCAAGAAAAAACGATTAGTGGCGCAGCCAAACAATTGCATGTATCACAACCAACATTATCTAAGCAATTAAAAGAATTAGAGGAAGAATTAGGCGTGACATTATTTATACGAGGAAATCGACAAATACAATTAACACCTGAAGGAGAATATTTAGCTAAACAAGGGCAAGATATTTTAAGCTTAGCGAATAAAACAGTCACCAACTTGTCGCAAAATGAATTCATTAATGGCGAAATCACGATTGGTGGCGGCGAAACAAAAGCTATGTCTTTTTTAGCGAATGCACTACAACAAATAACAAGCCAGCACTCAGCTGATATTCACCTTCATTTATACAGTGGGAATGCAGATGATGTAATAGAACGGCTAGACAAAGGATTATTAGATTTTGGTTTAATTATTGAGCCTGCACCTAAACAAAAATATAGCTATTTAACATTACCAGTTGTAGATACATGGGGCTTAATTACTGTAAAGGACCATCCCTTAGCCACTAAAAATGTTATTACTGCAGCCGATTTAAAAGAAGAACCTTTATTTATTTCTCGACAAGCACAAGTTCCGAGCCAACTCTCTGATTGGCTCGAAGCAAGTCTAGATCAGTTCCGAATCGTTGGGACCTACAACTTACTTTACAACGCTTCACTGATGGTAGAAGCTGGGCTAGGTAGCGCCCTAAGCATTGATGGTATTCTAGAAACAAAGCAAACAAATTTACGTTTTATCCCGCTATATCCTGCTTTAACAGCCAAAATTAGTTTAATTTGGCGCAAAAATACGGTTCTTTCCACAGCTGCTGCATTATTTTTAGAACAAATAAAAAAAAGTATTCAACGCCCTGAATAATAGGTCGTTGAATACTTTTTTAAATCATCACTGTGATCGTAGCTGCTGCCAAAATCAAAACTAAGCCGATAATCGTTACGGTCATTTCCTTGGCTGTTTTCTTTTGACCTAAGAACCAAATACCTGTCAATGTTGCAAGCACAACTGATGTTTGGGATAGAATAAAGCCAGTTGCCAAGCCGTTCATATCTGGCTGCGCTGAAATTAAATAAGTTAACGCTGCAAAGGCGAAGAAAAAGCCTGAAAAAATTTGTTTGTAAGAAACGGCTTCTATAAATGGGGATGTTTCCCCACCCTTAATAGTGACAACTGCTGAGTAAATAACTGCCACAATTACCATGCCTATTGCTTGTGGTAAAAAGGCATGCATGCCATCAATTGCCGTCGCTTGGGGTGCTGCAGAGTACGCCCAATAGCCGATTTCACCAACGGCTAATAGAAGAACTGCTTTTTTCATAATCCCAGCACTCTCAGCGGACTCCGTTTCCGACCAGACCGTCATTTTGGCACCAATCATGATTAACACTAAGGCAAATGCGCCTAACAATTTGGCTGTCGCACCTGGCCAGTTTCCTAAGAAAAAGACACCCCAGAGAGAAGCACCTAAAAGTTGGAACGCGGTCGTTACTGGCATGGCACGTGATGAACCAATCATCGTGAAGCATTTAAATGTAATGATTTGCGCACAGGCCCAACCGACACCAGATAAAATTGAAAAGAATAAATCCATGCCCGTTGGAAAAGCTAAACCATTAATCATTGAAAAAATAGCGGCAAAAATTAATGTTCCTAAACTGGTACCAAGAATTTGATTCACTGGACGACCACCAATTTTGGAAGCGATTGTTGGGAAAAGCCCCCAACCTAGAAGCGGTCCTAAACCGATTAATAATGCAGTCGCATTCATCTTTATTTCCCCTCTCTCGTTTAAAAGACAACGTTACTTTCTAATAAAATATTTGCGTAAGGAGTCATTTCCCCCGTCCGAATAAATGCATGGCAGTTGTTTAATTCTTGTTTCATTTCTGTATGAGGAATAAAACTGATGGGAGTTTCTGGTAAACGAGTTTTAATTGCTGCCAACATGTCAGGATTTTCTGTTTTAATTTCTTCTGCTAAATAAATTCGTTGAACTGCCAATTCCTCAAGAACATTGTTTAAAACTTCCATAAAACTAGGGACGCCATTGGTAACTGCTAAATCAATTTTTTCTGTAGTCCGAGGCACTGGCATGCCTGCATCACCAATACTTAATTTATCAAAATGACCCATTTGTGCGATGACGCGGGAAATATCTGAATTAATAACTTTTGTTTTTTTCATGTCGCTCGCTCCTTTTTATTTGTCTGCCAATTCGTGTTGATAAGGAATCGAAGGTTGGGCTCCAAAACGTTGAACAGTCAACGAGGACGCCTTGTTTCCATAACGAATAGCTTCTTCCAAATTGCTAAAATCTTTTTCTAATATACTACTTAATGCGCCAATAAAAGTATCGCCAGCAGCCGTTGTATCAACCGCTTTCACTTTAAAAGCAGGCACAATACCACTTCGTCCATTGACGTCATAAAAGGCGCCTTTACTACCTACTGTAATAATTACTGCTTCAATCCCTAATTGATGAAGTGCTTCTGCGGCTTTACGCATACTCGCTTCATCTGTGATTTTAATGCCTGTTAAAATTTCGGTTTCTGTTTCATTTGGTACAATCATATCTGTCACGTTTAGTAATTCTTCAGGAACTTGTTCTAACGCAGGTGCGGGATTTAAAATCGTTTTGACGCCTGTTTTTTTAGCAATTTTAAACGCTGCAATCGTACTATCAATCGCACTTTCAAATTGGGCAATCACAAAATCACTTTTTTCAATAATTTCTTGATGTTCCTGTACTTGTTTTGGCGTAAAGGCGTTATTGGCTCCCGCGTAAATCATAATGCTATTTTCACCAGCGTTATCTACCATAATAAAGGCTTGGCCAGTAGCTGTTTTCTCTAACGTGGTGACCCCAGTTAAATTAATTTCATCTTGACTCATTAAATCAGTCATCATAGCTCCAGCGCCATCATTTCCCACAGCACCAATAAAATATGTTTCTGCGCCTGAACGTTTCGCTGCAACTGCTTGGTTTGCTCCTTTACCACCACCTGCTGTAAAATGTTCAATGGCGTGAATTGTTTCGCCTGGTTTTGGCATTTCTTTGACTCTTAATGTTGTGTCTAAATTGATACTTCCGATAATTGTAACCGCGTTCATTTTCATCCACCTCAATAAAATTTATTTTTTCATTCTAATTAAAACGTTTTAGTAAAACGTTTTAATTCCACAACAAAAATATAGCACACCTTGAAAGCTATTTCAAGGGTGCTGTCGAAAATCGTTCAATCAGTTGGACAGGCAAGGTTTGCTCCTCCCAATCTTTTGCAGGCTGATGGATTCTTTCCAATAATAAAGTCGCCGTAGTTTGCCCCAATTGAAAAACAGGTTGAGCAATTGTTGTTAGCGGCGGCGAAACATACTCGCACATATCAACATTGTCATAACCAATAATACTATAATCCTCAGGAATTTTTTTGCCCGCTTCTGCTAATCCTCGATATAAACCAAAAGCAATTTCATCATTGATAGCAAAAATTCCGGTGCTCTCTGTTTTTAAAATTTCGGGGACAGCTTGGTAGCCGCCAGTTTTTGATAATTCTGTTTCGATCAACTGGACCTTTTCCGTATAAACAGAACAAAAACCTTTTAACCGTTGCTGAATATTGACTGGCGCATGTGGCGGCATTACCACGATGACTTGTTCATGTCGTTGCTCTTGTAAATGCTTTGCTGCTAGTTGCCCACCTCTATAATCGTCTGTCAAAACAGCGTCGCTAAAGCCTTCTGCTTTTTTTTGGTCAAGTACAATAAACGGAATCTTTTTCGCACGTAGCGTTTCATTAATCGTTTGATTGGAAATTTCAGAACTTGCAATCACAAAGCCATCGACACTACGACGAATCAACTCTGTTAAATATTCATGTTCTCTTGTAACATCTTGTTCTGCATTGCATAACATCAGTATAAAATTTTCTTTGTATAAAACACTTTCAATTCCTCGAATCAATTGCGCGAAAAATGGATTGGTAATGTCAGGTACGATTACGCCAATCGTCTTACTTTTTTTCATCACCATACGTTGCGCAAAATAGTCGGGCTGATAGTTTAATCGCTCTTTTGCAGCCAATACTTTTTCGACCGTTTTCCCACTAAACCGTGCCCCATTCCCGTTTAAAATTTGTGAAACGGTAGTAATGGAGACACCTGAGTCATTGGCAACATCTTTAATTGTAACCTTTTTATTTGTCATCCTACTTCTCTCCTTGCCGTGAACGCGCCCATTCACCGGACCTCTTAATCTCATTTAATTTACTACAATCATTTACTTTACGCAACCACAAATAAATACGTACATTCGTTTAAACCGTCCTTTCATCCCTTCAACAAATTTCGTTGTTCTACTTTTAAAATGTTATACTGTAGAAAAAATGATTTACTTTTTGCTGAATGGAGGGCCTTAATTGAAAAAGAAATCGATTGGTTTGTTGTTAGCTAGCGCATATTTATTTCACGCACGTTCTCGTCAAAAATCCTTAAAAGCCTGTCTTTTTGAAGATTCTTTACGTCTTTCCCAAATTGCTCGACTTGAACGAAATCCGAAAGTCACCAAGGCTTTTTATCATTGGCAACGATCATTAAATGAACAAGTAACTTTGCCAAAACATTTACGTCATCTTTTTCCTCTTCAAGAAATGACTCAATTTCCTACGATGTATCGCATGGCAAACTCCGTTATTGCGCCTACCAAGAAAGCTGTACTGTACCTGCATGGTGGGGGCTTTACATTGAATCTCGCCTATAGCCAAAGACTTTAGTTATAAACTAATTGAAGATCTCTCTTTTGCAACAGATTATTTTATCCCTGTATATCCATTAGCACCAAATAAGTCTTTTGCTGATATTTATAATCATTGCTATGCTGCTTACCAAGAAATTTTACAGCATTATGATCCCGAAGATGTTATTTTATTAGGTGATTCTGCTGGTGGTACATTGGTTTTAAACGTATTGCAGAATTTAGCCATCGATTTTCCTGAACGCTTACCCAAAGCTGCTGTTTTAATTTCTCCTTGGTTAGATGGACATTTAGACATTCCTGTTGCCAAAAGTTATCAAAAAAAGGACAAAATGATTGGCATGAACTATTTACAATTAATTTCCCAAGAGATTGACGACACGGCCAATCACTCCACGCTTTCTTTAAATTGCTTGTCCTTTGATTATCAAAAATTTCCGCCACTTTTTTTCGTGGGCGGCACACATGAAGTTTTTTGCCCTTCCTATCACCAATTTTTAAAACAATTAGGGCCACGACCACAAGATACTTGCCGATTGGTGCCTGGCATGCAACACGTTTTCGCAATGAAACAGTACTTGCCAGAAGGACAACAAGCGCGGAAACAAATTGCACAATTTATCCAAGAACAATGGTAAAAGGCAAATGGGACAGAAGTCAAAACGACTTCTGTCCCACTTGCCTTTTTAGAACAAAACACTTAGTTTTCTTCGGCGACTTTTTTCTCCCGCATAGTCAAAACAGCGCTAGCCAAAAGAACAACCACTACAAAAGCAATGATTCCTCCTACTAAAAGACTCGGACCTGCCTCACCTAATTTGCCTAAAAATAGGCCTGGGATTAAATAATCTGTATCCGCAAACGTTGAGGATGCTAACTGTAGATCACCCAAGACTGGTAAAATGAATAACGGTAACCAACTAATTAATAAGCCATTAAACGCAGCCCCTAAAATCGCTCCCCGACGTCCCCCTGTGGAATTTCCAAAAACACCTGCCGCGGCACCACAGAAAAAGTGCCCGACAACGCCTGGTATAATCACGGTGGTATTCAGACCAACCATCGCTAACATTGAAATAGTTCCCACAATAAAGCTCACAAAGAACCCAATCAAGACAGCATTTGGCGCATAAGGAAAGATAATGGGAACATCAAGTGCTGGTTTAGAATTAGGCACTAATTTTTTAGCAATTCCTTGGAAAGCTGGCACAATTTCTCCTAAAACCATCCGCACACCCTGTAAAACCACTACGAAACCAGCCGTAAAGGTTCCTGCTTGAATTAATGAAAAGATAATCGCATTTTCGCCATTGCTTAACTCATGCTCGACATAGCCTGTCCCAGCCAGCAAAGCCAAAATCACATAGACAATCGACATCAAAATCATAATTGAGATGGTTGAGTCTCTTAAAAAACCAAAACTTTTAGGAATTTTAATATCTTCCGTTGACTTTTCTTTATTCCCAAAGACTTTTCCAATAAAGCCACTTGCCGCATAACCAATATTCCCTGTATGCCCCATTGCTACTTTATCATTTCCAGTAATTTGTTTCATAAAGGGCTGACAAAGAGCAGGTGTCACTGTTAATAAAGTTCCTTCAAATAAACCACCTAAAAGAATCATTGGCAAACTAACGCTAAAACCGGCCCCCACTAAAATAACGGCTGTCAAACACGAAACGTACATCATCGCTTGACCTGTCAAAAAGATATATTTAAAACGTGTAAAACGCGCCAACAGAATATTAACAACCATGCCCACCAACATAATCAGAGCAGTTGGTGTCCCATATTGTTGCAAGGCAATCGCTACAACCGCTTCATTACTAGGAACCACGCCTTGTGTATTTAACGCGGTTTGGAACATCTCCGCAAAGGGCGTTAACGAGTTCGCTAATAGCCCTGCGCCACCAATTAAAACTAAAAAGCCGACGAATGTTTTCAACGTTCCTTGAACAACATCAGAAAATTTCTTTTTCTGTAAAACTAATCCCAACAAAGCAATTAATGAAACCAGAATCGCTGGCTGGCTAACAATTGAAACAAATAAATTCAATAAAGTTTCCATGTTTTTCCTCCTTCTTATTGATGTGCAATGCCATTGTCATCTAAAACTTTCAAGACTTTCTCCTTCGTTTCATCGTAATCAATAATCGCATTTAAAGGAATGATTTTTTCAGCAGGAATTGACCCTAAAGCATCTTGCAATGTTTTTTCGACAAAGAAGTAATCAGCCATATCGCCACTGGCACTCCCGACATCTGTGTGATCAATTTGAAAATTATCTGTATCAACACCGACTTCCTCTAAAATTTGTTGGATATTCATTTGCACCATAAAACTTGTTCCTAAACCACTTTGACAAACTGTAAAAATCTTCATCTTATTTCTCTCCTTCTTGGATAATTGATAGTATTTCTGGGACGGTTTCAGCCGCCACTAAGCGATGTAATGATTCTTTTTTTGATAGAATTTTTGTCAGACTAGATAAGGCCCGTAAATGTGTTTCGTTATCTGAAGCAGCTAAACAAATAAAAAGGTGAATTTCATGCTTAGGATCTTCTAATAAATCGACACTTTTTTGGATTTTTAGTAATGACATGCCTAACTGATTAACGCCATCTTCTGGTCGCGCATGAGGCAATGCTACGTCTGGACAGATATGGATAAATGGCCCAAACGATTCGACTTTTTGAATCATTGCATCAATGTACTTTTCCGTAATACTGCCATTTTTTAATAACGGCTTGGCAGCTTCTGTAATTCCCGCTCGCCAGTCTGCAACTTCAGGCAGGACTTGGACTGTTTCTGTTGTTAATAATTCCGATAACATTGGACGCAGATCCTCCTCTTTTTCTAAAATTTTGTTCATTTTACGATGCAAGACACGATATAACTGCGCTTCTGTGACTCCTTTTTTTAAGGAAATGTAAGGTTTTAACGCATCTAAAATATCTTTAACATCTGGCATGGAAATACCTGGCAATAGCCAATCTGATTGAACTTGGTGCATCAATTGATTTTTCTCCAAAGAGCTCATAATGGGCTTGGTAAGATAAACCTTTTTGGCTGTTTCAATAGGGACCGTTGAGAAAATGATGTCATAGCTTTTTTCAGACACATTCTCTATTTCCCTCACCGCATTCGTTTCTTTAAATTCAATCATTGGAAATAGCCGACGCAATTCCGATTGCAAAATCAACGAAGAACTGATACCACTGGGACAAACAATTAGCGCTTTTAGCTTTTCTTGCCGCTGTTCATTTTTTTGGCCGAAAATTTCTCCACCAAATAATATGGTAAAAAAACCGATTTCCTCTGACGGGATTGACCGTTTCGTTAATTTTTCTAAAGGAGCTAACGCTTGTTCACAAAGATGATAAAGCGACCGATACGATTGTCGAATATCCTTGATTAAAACATTCGGCAAGTAAAAGCCATAGTTAATCCGAAAATAGGCAGGAACCAGATGATAATACACATTCATGAGCAATTCACGAGGCTGTTCAAATTGAACAACGGCCAACAATTCCATTTTCCGAATAATTTCACCAGAAATATCTAATAAAAACTCTAACTTCGTATCTCGCAATTCTCCTTGCAAGGCTGTCATTAAACAAATCGTGAAAAAAAGACTCTCAGTTTCTACATTCGCCACTGGCCCAACTAAATCACTTAAAATACGACGACTGACGGGATAAGCACGTAAGGACTGAATTAACTGGTTCTCAGGCCAGACGACTGTTCCATATTTGCCTAATCTTTTTTGAGAAAAAGCAAGAAAGTAACTAATTTCATCCAATCTGCTGGGTACCAGTTGAAGCTGCGCTTCCTGGACGGCTAATTGAATGCCGTCACGTATTTTTGCGTATTGGCTCATTTGATGCTGACTGAGCCAGCAAAATAAAGCGAAGGTGCCCGACTTTTGTTGTAAGAGGCGGGCAAGCCAATTTTTCCCGAAACGACGAATCCGAAATTCATCTCCTTCTAGGTAAAACCCTCGTTTTCGTTCGTAGGATAAAGCAATGTTTTCAGTTGCTAGTTGGTGTCGTACTTTTTTGATATCCGCTAAAATAGTGCCTTTCGAAACGTCTAAAAAATTTTGATAATGATACACCGATAGTTCTTCGATTTCTGAATAAGTGAGCAAAAAAATAAGTGCTTGTCTTTCTGTTTCGCTATAGATCACTTGACGTTGTTGAAAAAGTTGTTTTCCCCATTCATTTGCGGAAAGGTTTGGAATGCTGACGGTATTCTGTTGAACTTCTCCGCCTATTGTCGAAAGTTGCGTCACTAATTCTCGTTGCGAAAGATCGGTTATTTGTTGAGCCAAAGAGAGCGCAATTTTTTGCCCTGCATACTCGTCAAGGAGATAACTTATTTTATAATTCACAGCTGTGTCCTCCTCCTGTAATCATCATATAATGATAGCGCTTTATTTTCTATCTAAGTTGGGTACAAATGTCTACTGTACTTTTTTGATAAATTGTACCGTTCTTTATTTTAAAGTTAACAAAAACCCGTTGCAAGTTTCTTAAAAACTTACAACGGGTTTTCTTTATGTTAATTGTGTTTGTAATGCGATATTCAGTAAGATAGCCACCGCTACCCAGCCGCCACACATCACCAGAAGCAGCCAACTAAACATTGATTGTTTTACTAAAGACTGCTTAGGCTTTGCCAGATGTACAAAATTCATGCTATTTACTAAGAACAGTAAAAATAAAGCAAAACAAAGGACGGCCAAGCCAGCACAAATCCAAATCCACATCGTAATCTCCATCTATATTCCTCCTTCTACAATTGACTCTGTTTATAAAAACAGCACATTATTTTTCCTTTTTCCTTTTTTTATTCAAATAATAGAAACTTGTTAGTACTACGAGTAAACATGCAATACCAAGGCTGTAAAGCCACGTGCTATTTCGTTCACCTGTCCTTGGTAATGACGTCTGTGCATTAGTCGGATTCGTTTTAGCAGTGGTTTTTCTGCTCACTTTGTCTTGTTGTTGTGACTTTTTTTTATCTTTATCAGTGACTGGTTGCTCTGTTGGCTTAATGACACCTTCCGTTTTTAGTGGCTCTTTCCCTCCATAGAACGTTACACCGATATTCGTTTGCCCTACTTCTTCTGCAAAACTCTCAGAAGAAACAATTAGACTCGCAATGCCAACGGTTAAAAGTATTCCCAACGTCACCAGAAGTGACCCTTTACTTTTCATTGTCATCATAGCGTGCTCCTTGTCTATTTTTCAAGGCTGCCTGTTTTTCTTGTTGTAAATAGGCTTGTTGTTTCAGTGTTGCTTTCTGTTGCGTAAAACGCCAAATAGCTAGAATTAGACTCACAATTGTTGCAGCTAACAAGCCATAAAAAGCTTGATTCCACCAAGTCGGTAGGACCAATTTCACTACTGCTTCTTTATTTAATTTTTTGGCTTCTTGACTACTGATGGTAAATTCTTGCTTAAACGGCCACACTTGTTGTTCATCTTCTTTCAAGACCGCTTTTCCTTCAAAAATATAGGTTCCTGGACGAACATCTTCTTTCCCGAAATCTAAATGGAAGTTCATCGTCGAATTTGGCGCAAAACGAACACTTGGTAAAATCCGTTTGGCATATTCTTTCGTTTCGCCTTTTTTCGTTACTTTTCCTTCTAAACGTACTTCAGGAAAAATAGCGGATGTCGGATTCTGAATAACCGCTTGGACCGATTTATTTCCTAAAGCAATGGTCGGAACTAATTTAACTAATTGAAGAGTCTCTGCTAGATACATCGGTGTATCTTCTGACATTCGTAAAGCAATTGCTACATTAAATCCATATCGACTGGTTAAACCCGTTGATTTTCCTTTTTCTTCCTTTTCATCTTCTGCAAGCGAAGCATAAACACCACCCAAAACTAATCCTTGGAAACCATTCGCTGGAATTTCGACAGTCATTTTGGCTGTTACGGTTTTCTTAGCGGGAACTTTTACATGTTCCTCAGGTAATTTAATTAATGTTGTCAAGGGTACTTTTAAACTTGAATCTGGTTTTTTCTCGAAATCATTGTACACAATTAAACCATTGTCATTCGTCACAGCATTCGCCAAATTTAAATCAATCGTCAATTCTTCATCTGTTTTATTAATTAAAGATAATTCGACTTCTTGTTTCTGTCCTGGTTTTACAATGAGATCGTAGTAGGATTGCGTATTTTTCGCTTGATTCTCAGGAATATTGGGTTTAACTGTAAATTTTGTATTCATGTTGTCATCCGCTTCTTCTGCTTGTACAGCAGAAGGGATGCTTAATGCCATCACACAAATAAAAACTGTGACGATTAGCCAGCGCATTGTCTTCATTATTTGTTCCTCCTATGTATCGAAAAGGAGCCGTGCACCACTGCGCAGCTCCTTTTCTAGTAATGCAGTATTCTCGTTAGTAACTTTTTATGGCGCAGCCACTAATGTCCAAGTTACGTTACCTGTATACGCACCATTTGTAATTTGTGAACTAGGTGTTGTAATGTTTAATTTTACATTTGATAATTCAGAATCCCATGTACCTTGACCTTTACCAACTGCAGCTGTAGCAATTGATACAGCTGCTCCACCTACTGGAATAGTTGTTCCAGCAAATTCAGGACTTCCTGGATCTGCTGCAAAGGCAGCCACATCACGTGAGTATGTTTTTGCTGTTTCATCGTATTTAGCTACTGCTCCTGTTTGCGCAAAGGTAATTGAACCTTCTAAAGTAGCAGTACCATTTTTCATTTCAGCAACGCCTGCAGTAACTGACCAACCCGCTTGTGTTCCACGAACATCCCCGACCGCATAACGTTTTGTTTGTGTACCATTTGCATCTAATGAAATCGCTGATAAATCAGAACTAACTTCTGTCGAAGCAAATTTGAATTCTGTTGGAACATATAACAAATCAAAGTTAGTATTCGTACCTGGTTCTGGTTCTTGGGTACTTCCATCTTCTCCATCACCATTACCACCTGGTAATGAACCACTCGTCATTTCTACGTTTGCTGGTGTTGTACCAGTCGTTGTTGCATGTGCTGCTGCAGGAGCGATGCTTGCCCCTAAAATTGCCGTTCCTGCAAATAAAGTTACCAATGTTTTTTTCTTCATTTTACTCTCTCCTTTATATCTTGGTTAATTAATGAATAAAAAAGTGAAAAACTTTTCTATCTCAGTAGAACGTAAACTAAGTATAGCGAAAAAAAGACTGCTTGTGATTTCAAATTTTAAACACCTCATGCAAAAAAAATGAATTTACTATAACAGCAAGGTTCCAACGACTTTTTGTGTCTTTGAAAACGTAATTTTCAAAAAATATATTGTTTTTTTTCACATATAAAGTAGTAATTTTATAAAAAAACAGCGAGAAAACGTCAAAACATTAGTAACAAACACTAACATTTTGACGTTTTCTCGCATTTATTAAATCGAAATTTCCTCAATATTTTTAAAAAAAATAGTGAAAACTAAAATTATATCGTTTTCATAGACAAAACGTACATTTTTTCTTACGAAAATTGATAATCACTCGCTGACTATTCTCTAATCAAAGCTTGCGTTGTACAGCGGAAGGAACCACCTAACATTCTAGAAACATGGTAATCAATTGCCTCAACTTTGATACCTTTTGCTTCTATTTGAGGAATTAAAGTTGTAAACGATTGGTCCGTTATATACGTTTCTTCGTTAAGCGGTAGACCATTTGTCACTAAATACGCTGCTTCTTGCAAAGTAACGTGAATTTTTTCCCAGTTTGCTAATTGCGCAGGAAGTCCATCCAAAAAGGCCTCTTCACAAACAATCATCAAGCCTTCTCTCAACAAGCTCAACGCACAATCTAAGTGGAGAATATGCGGATGTAACCGAACCGGCACCACTTCATAACCAAAATGACCAATCATATTGGCTAACCACTGAATTCCTGCTAGGTTACTTGCCAAGCCAGAGTAGCCCACAAAAATTGTTGTTCCTAGAACTAAAACATCGCCGCCTTCAATAAAGGGACCTGCTTCACTTAAAGCCCCTTCAGAAATGTCAGGTTGTGGCGCAGCAAAATAATAGCCTTCTGCTTCTTGTGTCCACTGCTGAATAATCGGACGAATTGGTAAAATTTCTTGTCGACGGTGTTGAAATCTTAAGTTTCCTTCTATTAAGAGATTGCCAATTGTAAAAAAAGGGTCTCGTGAAAAGAAGTTACTATATCCTACGCCCAATTCCTTGCCATGTTCTTTTTCATAGGTTGTCAATAAACGTGGACGAAATACTTCTACGCCATAAGATTCTAATACTCCTTGCATGACTTCTTTTTCTTTTTCCCAACGCACTTGTTGTTCTGGTGCAAAGTCTGCTAAATCACGCCCTTCATTATTCTGTGTTAAACGGGCATTTTCCTCTGTTAAAAAAGTCGTATCCGCTTCATCAAATTTATCTGGTAAACAAAATTGCGATTGTGCTAAAACAACTGAACGCAACGGTGCAAATTCACTTTCAACATGCATTTTTTTCATTATTTGACCTCACTTTTATCTGGTTACCTTCATTATAACAGAGATAAAATTTTTATGCCTTCAATGAAGAAAAAGCAGAACTTCTATACGTTCTGCTTTTTCTTCATTTTGTTATTTACCAATACCTTTATCTTTAATCTCAGCTTTTTGCCCGGTGCCATCTACTAAGCCAAAAATAATCTTCGCTTGGTCTGTATTATCAATTTGTCCTGAAAAAGCTTCTGCTTGTGGGCCATAAGCATAGACATTTACATCTTCTCCTGTGTGTCCGCCAGTAGTCCAACCAGTATTCGAACGTTCATCAAAAATCTTTCTTAATGCCTGAGCGATTTTTTCAACATCTTTTGACTCCGCCGCTGTTTTCACTGCTTTCAATTCAGCCTCACTTAATTGAAAATCAATATACTCAGTCACTGTTTTTTCCACATTACCATTTTTAATAATTTCTTCTGCCATGAAATCAGGCGTGCGTTTTGCCGCATGTAAAGGCTCCGTCAACCAGTTGTATTGATCTCCTTTGCCTAAAGACAAGCCACCTGTTGAATGATCTGCAGTTGTAACCACCAATGTTTCACCATCTTTTTTGGCAAAATCGATGGCCTTTTCAAACGCCGCTTCGAAGTCTTGCATTTCGCTCATCGCGCCAACAATATCATTGCTATGCCCGGCCCAATCAATTTGACTACCTTCAACCATTAAAAAGAAACCTTTTTCATTTTTATCTAACCGTTGAAGAGCCGCTTCTGTCATATCAGCTAATGAAGGGACTTCTTCCGTTCGGTCAATCATTTTAGGTAGCCCGCCTGGTGCAAACAAGCCTAAAATTTTGTCGTCTTGGTTCTCATTTAACGACTTTTTGTCTGTGACATGACCATAACCCGCTTGGGAAAATTCTTTGACTAAATCACGATCTTTCCGGGCAAATAATTCGGAGCCGCCGCCAAGTAACACATCGACTTTGTGTTGTCCGTCGATTTGATCATCAAAATAGTCATCGGCGATTTCTGCCATGTTTTTGCGTGAAACATTATGTGCGCCATATGCAGCAGGGGTTGCATGTGTTATTTCAGATGTTGCTACAAGCCCCGTTGATTTCCCCACTTTTTTCGCACGTTCCAGCACTGTTTCTGTTTTGGACTTGTCATTATCGAGCGCAATAGCATTATTGTAGGTTTTCACTCCAGCAGCCATCGCTGTCGCTGCGGACGCTGAATCGGTGACATTCTCTTCTTCATCTTCTGGATAAGTGGCTTGTTGCCCAACTAAATAGGTATCAAAAGCTGTTTGGGGAACACGCTTGTCTGAGTGATTGGCTTTGAAATAGCGATAGCCCGTTGTATACGGATTCCCCATGCCATCTCCAATCATAAAAATAACATTTTTTACTGGTGCTTTTTCGGATTCAGTTGCCTTCGCTTCAGCAACCTCTGTTTGTTTTTCGCCGCTTTTTTGTTCAGATAAATTTGTACAACCCGCTAATGTTGTGAATGTTAATAAGGTAACCCCTAGCAAAGCTCTTTTCTTCATTTCCTTGTTTCCTCCTTCATATCTACCCATACATTGACTATAACAAGTCTTAGTTGATTTCTGATAAATAACAAGTAAACAAAGTGTTAAGTTGTTGTATTGCTTCTGTTAAGTTCCTTATTTGTCGCGTCTTGCTGCTCTTTTTTCGGCCTCTTTGCGTAATTGTTTCTGCGCTTTTTTTGAGCCGCGTTCAATATCTTTGAGTTTCTTTCGTTCATGGAAATCTGTAAATAAACTTTCTAAATCATAGTCTTGCGGATATAGATCTTGTGCTTTCGCTTGTAATTTCAACCGTCTTCGTGGTACATTTTCAATTTTATCATTCACAAATACTTGGATTTCTTGTTCACCCTCATCTGTAAAAACCAACCCAATTTGTTGTGTTTCTGTCAATAGGACACGATCACCTTTTTGATAACGGTCTGTTTCTTCTACAAACGTGGCAAAGGTCGTTTCTCTTGCTTTCAGGGGTTTAAATAAACTTCGATTAGTAGGATATTCTTTCCGCTGAATATAATGGGCCGCCTTTTCAATGAGCTGTGGCTCCATCTTCATTTTACGTGCAATCCAAAGCGCCTGACTATCGCCAACTTCACCAATTTTCAATTGATATTTGGGCGTTAATGTTTCACGATCGAAGGCCATTGCGGCGGGCACAAAATCATCATGTTCTTGGGCAAAACGTTTAATTTCACCATAATGGGTCGTCGCAACTACCAAGGCCCCCTTTTGATACATCGTTTCCATGATCGCAATCGCTAAGCCAGCTCCTTCGTTTGGCTCGGTGCCACTGCCAATTTCATCTAATAAAACAAGTGTGTGTCGCTTAACGTTACGCAACATTTCCGCAATATTTTTCATGTGCCCAGAAAAAGTGCTTAACGCATTTTCCAGATTTTGCTGATCACCAATATCGACAAAAATTTCATCTAATACTGGAATCTCTGTGCCCGCTTGTGCTGGAATTTGCAACCCAAATTGTGTCATGACAGTCAATAAGCCAACTGTTTTCAAGACAACCGTTTTACCACCAGCATTGGCACCTGTAATGACAAGTCCTCGATACTCTGCTCCTAAAGAAAACGTCAATGGTACTGCGTGTTCTAATAAAAGTGGATGTTTTCCTTGAACAATGCGCAAGCGTTCTTCTTTGTTTACTTTTGGCGTGATCCCACCAATTTCGCGACTATACTTTCCTCGTGCAAAAATAATATCTAAGGTGGTCATTGTATCGACGGCTTGATCGACAAGTCGTTCTTGCTCATTAATTAACCCAGTTAGTTCCGCCAAAATTTGATATTCTTCCGCTGTTTCTTCCGCTTTTAAGAGTGTCAATTGTTCATTTAATTTACTAATTGCTACAGGTTCAATAAAGACCGTTTGTCCTTTATTGGATTGCTCAATGATTGTGCCTGAAACCTTATTTTTATAGCTAGCTTTGATTGGTACCGTGTAATGTTCCCCTTTTTTCACCATCATATTTTCTTGAATATACAGTTGATTATTTTTATTGCGTAAAAATTTGGTGACTTTTGTTTCAATTTCTTGTTGGCATTCATTGATTTGACGCCGGATTTTCCGAAGTTGTCGAGAAGCATCGGTGGCAACTTTTTGATTATGGATTTTCGTATAAATTTGTTCTTCAATTGCTCTGAAATCAGCTAAGTGCTGACTGTAACTAAATAGGCGTGGTGTTTGGTATTGATTTTTTTCAAAAAACTTCTGGATTCGCAGACTACTTCTTAAAAAGTCAGCCACCTCAATCAATTCGTTTGGTGTAAGGATTAAGCCTTTTTTCACTTGTTGAAGCAAGCGGGTAATTTGGCTCAAGCCCATGAAAGGGACGTGTTGTCCGCTATCAATAATTAAGCGGGCCTCGGTTGTTTCCGTTAAGCGGGACTGCACTGTTTCTAAACGTGTTGCAGGGACCATTTTCGCCAACCGTTCTTTACTATACTCGCCAATCGCACGTGTTTGAACTTCTTTAAGAATTGTTGTAAATTGTAATTTTTGAATGGTTTCATGATTCATTTGTTTTTTCTTCCTTTCTATCATGAAAAGAATACCTGGCGCCTTTAAATAAAAACCAGTTTCTATAGAAAAAAGAGGACAGCGTTCTACCGCTGTCCTCTTTATCATTGGATAAAGGTTACTAAAGAAACCTCTTTTAAAGGAGGCATTTAGTAAATGAGATGACTGACAGGTATCACTTTCTAAGCACACCAAATAAACCTTGCTTGGTTCACTGGTTATTCAACTTATCAATTAGATACCTACGACACTCACCAAAATACCCCACATTCATTTGTTGGTTTTTATTTATTCTCCACTTGAGAGTAGCAAATCTGGTGGAGAAAGTCAACTAAAGATTGGCCCTTTACTTATTCAATGTCTTTTTCATCATGGTTAGTAACGTTTTCACGTCTTCTGTTCTAGTGTCCCCTGTTTCTTGATCGATAATTGAGCTGTAGACATGAGGAATGATTTTTTTAACGCCGGCATCCACCGCAATTTGA